>SWBX01001804.1_pt1 | contig 20263 bp, 15 predicted proteins | sample 4693051 | NCBI WGS metagenome assembly SWBX01 (sample SAMN10267272, study PRJNA491770) | bioreactor metagenome | isolation source: DHS bioreactor inoculated with marine | place: Japan: Omine Ridge, Nankai Trough | reverse complement strand
GTGGGTGTATTGGTCGGGGTAAACGTGGGTGTATTCGTCGGTGTTGCCGTGGCTGTCGGAGTGAATGTCGGAGTATTGGTGGGCGTGCTGGTCGGCGTAAGCGTTGGTGTTGGTGTCGGGCAGATGTATGTAAATGTACCGTCCACAACGGTAAATCCCAGAAGATCGTCATCCTGGCCGTTCACATCCAGTGTACTGGTGTCATTGTCGTTGCACGTTGCGCAGATAACATCGAACTGCAGGGTTGCAATCGTCCCGTTACTGCCGGTGGGGATGGTTGAACCGATGGCAAATCCCGCCACCCGTACATTGCCGACAGTGGTTTCATTACAGTTGAACAAAAGCCAGCCCGTTGCCGGAACCAGTGTTCCCTCAGCACAGGATCCGGCTACAAAATCCAGAACCGATGTATCATACGCCAGGTCAACCTGGAACGCATCCACTGCGGTATCGCCGTTATCGATCATTATTTCAATGGTAATTGTGTCTCCGATACATCCGGAAACATCTTCAGCCCAGAGTGTATCCGCTCGTGACTGTCCCGGCGGTCGCGTATCATCGGTTTTCCCCGGTATCGGATCCGCACAGGAACCCAACTCCAGAGCGGCATTGAAAATCACCTGGGCATCTCCGGAAGTAACAAACGTATCATTGTTGCAATCCGCCGCACATTCCTGCTCGGGACTCACGAAGATTATCTCCAGAGCTACCTCAAAAGCCATCTGAGCGTCACCGGCGGTGACGGTTCCGCTGCTGTTGACATCCCCGTGATGAATACACGGAAACGGTGTGTTTGTGGGAGGAACGGGTGTGTTTGTGGGAGGAACGGGTGTGTCCGTGGGAGGTACCGGTGTATCCGTGGGAGGTACCGGTGTGTTTGTGGGAGGAACGGGTGTGTCCGTGGGAGGTACCGGTGTGTCTGTCGGCGGTATGGGTGTATCAGTCGGAGGTACCGGAGTATCCGTTGGAGGCACCGGTGTGTCCGTCGGCACCGGTGTCTCGGTGGGGATATCACAATTGTTGGTATCTCCCATGGTCCGGTAGGAATCGAATCTGATAACAAAATCGGTATCGCAGTAATTGGTATCCGTGCCGTTAGGACACCGGGCAAGAGTTTCATCGGGGTTAAGTCCCGGAGCCCGGTAATCACCCAGAGGATCTTCCGGGGAATCCCCGGAAACCGGTGTCGGGTCGATATTGGGATCCGAATATACGGCTGTGTCGATCACCGTATAACCCGGCATTGTCAGCCGGATGGCTTCGGTATGGCTTCCGCCGTTCTGGCAGTCCAGGTCCAGACCCGGTGAGGATGGTTGATAGATAATTGTGGTGGTGGGGACTGCCGTTATGTTTACACTGGATTCCGCCACCAGAAGATAGCCGTTGGCGGGGATCGTCAGGGACGGCAGTGTTGCCCGGTCTTCATATGAGTGATCCAGAGCAGTGGATCCTCGAATAATCACCCCATCGACATCAACAGAACTTCCTGATGTATTATAAATTTCGATCCATTCGAGATCATCGTCCAGACCGTCGGGATTGGGTAAAAATTCATTGATGACAATACTCAGAGTCGGTTCCGGTGTGGGTGTCACTGTTGGTGTGCTGGTGGGGGGTTCGGGTGTCGGCGTATCTGTAGGAGCTGCTGTGGGTGTATCTGAAGGCAACGGTGTGGCTGTCCAGGTTGTACCTGCCAGTCCGCAAAATTCGGCATTATCCAGATAAAATGTCGCCGGAAGTGTATCGGTGTCATACGCCCGGATCTCAAAACGGAAACCATCGGCATCCGCCGGCGCGACCAGTCCCGTGAGATCCCAGTTCTGCCAGCCCGCAGAATCCGTGCTGTAATTGGTGGATACATCTGAACCCGTAGTGGATCCTCCGTTGAGGAAATAACACCAGAGTCTGATCTGAATACTGGAATCATTGTCATAGTACCTGAGATGTAAATCGTAGGTTTCATTTGCTGTAACCGGGAATTCCTGTCGGATTTCCTGGGTCAATATGGATGTTGCTTCCACGTTCATGGCAGAGGAACCATCAAATACAATGGTTGTTTCCTCAGTGACCGTCATGGCGCCACCATCCAGGATCCAGTTGTCAGCCACACCGCCGGTCCAGCTTTCAAACCCGGGATTACTGACCTGATTGTCTGCGCAGATCCCGGGGTATGGTGTATTTGTTGGAGGGGTTGTCGGTGTATTTGTCGGGACCGGTGTATCAGTAGGTGCTGGTGTGTCTGTCGGTGCTGGTGTGTCCGTGGGGGGTGCCGGTGTATCCGTCGGGAGAGGAGTGGTACAATCGGAATGAACGCCGGGTGTGCAATCCGTGGTATCAGCTGATGCAGGTATTATCCATTCAGCAGCAGTCCAGGTTGCATTGGGAGCACACACTGACGGTACCCGTACTGCGTGTGAATCTAAATATTCCCAAGGCTGACCGGTTCCGTCCACATCAAGAACACCGTATGCATCCATCAAGACGCCAGTGGCTTGATCACCGTAAATATAAAGGAAATACCCGTCATCGCCATTACCGGTAACAATCCCGCTGTATTGATCGGCCTCAAATCCAAATGCGCCGGTGAACCCAGCTTGATTATACGCGACAATATATGTACCTCCCGCCGGAATCGTTCCTGTCAGTGCAACGTTTCCCCAACTGCCACCATTCGCTTGACGGCTGAGATAGTAGCTTGAATCTGAGAGTAAAACAGCGGTTGTACCGGGATTGTAGAATTCCACAAATCGGGCATTATAATTATCACCGGGATCCGCCACTTCACTGATAAACATATCTGAAGGTGTTGCGGTTGGTCCTACCGTCGGCGTATCCGTGGAAGGCAGAGGCGTATCCGTTGGGGCAACCGTCGGTGTATCCGTGGGTATACTCGTCGGTGTATCTGTGGGTATAGGCGTCTCTGTGGGACCTCCCGGGGTGTTGGTGGGACCGGCACTGTAATCATCAATAAAAAAATCATCGATATGCAGCCGTTCACCGACAACCCAACTCACCCGCACCAGAATATTGTCACTGGAACTGTTGAGAGTGTGTGACCACAGGACATACGCGGTGCTGGTGGTGTTAATGGCGGTTCCAATGGATGTATAACCGGCGCCATCGATATTGATTTCGATGGTAAATTCAGCAGCCGGAGATCCATCCCAATTGCGATACCAGAAGGAAATTTCGCCAACACCACCGTCTTTTCCGAACCCATCAATTCCCTGATACTCAAGGTAGGAACCTGTGGCATCCCGTAATCGGACGGCATTCCCGGTTCGGGCATTTTCGGATGTGCAAAGCCCGGTTTCAATGTGGAAACCGTTATAATCGTAATTTCCGTAGGAGGTTTGTGTCAGACCATCAAATATCTCATTGACAGCGCCGTATACCGGTATGGCCAAACAGATAAAACCAATAAAAAAAGAAAAAATAACCGTGTGCTTCATAATTTAAAATCCCCTCCATAGTTTGCAAACCAGATGCAAACAAACACCAACCGCGCATCTGAGCATATGTTTCCGGGCATGTCAAATTTGTCAGAGGAAGAATCAATGTAACAGGATATTCACGCGTTGGATACCGGAGGAATAAAAAACCCGGTCCGTTTCCGGACCGGGTGTGTCAGTAAATTGATCTGCCTGGAATCAGGCAGAAACAGTCGATTCGATTATTTTTTCCGCAGAGAAGTGAATCCCAGAATTCCTGTGATGGCCAGAACCAGAAGACCCAGACCCAGCGGACCGGATGTGGGAATTGATGCGGGCGTCGGTGTCGGACCACCGGGTGTGTTTGTTGCTACCGGTGTTGGAGTCGGCGCTCCGGATTCCAGAATATCAGCATCGTCTCTGGGTGCGATCTTGTATTCATCGTATGAGAAATTCAGGGGACCCTGAACGTAATCCAGAAGGGTGGCCGGAACCGGTGTATAGCTATGGGAATAGAGATTATCCACAACGGCAATACCGGACATATCCTGTACTCGCCATTCACCGAAATCGGGTGTTCCCACGATATCAACGTTTTCGACCCGGACAAGCATGCCTTCCCAGCCTTCCGCAACCGGATTTGGCGTGGAAATGACCACTTCAAGATCACCGCATGTGACAACCTGAGCTGCAAAAGCTGAACCGCTGCTGATCAGGACTGCACGGCTGGTGGGGCTGATTTCTGTAAGGCCGTAATATTCCGTGACCAAACCTTCAACTTCCACCAGATCACCCCGGTTGAACGTATCAGTGAATCCGAAGGGCAGATAAACAAGAATTCCGTTCCAGGGTGAAGTGTTTTCCTGAATGAACATGTAGGAACTGCCAGCGGAGAATGCTGTGACATAACCCTGAGTGATTACGTATGAATCCATGTAAGGTGATTCGAAGGGCGGTGTGGTGTTGTACTGGATGTCGTAGATGGAAATGGACGGCGCCGCTGTGGGGAATGGTGTTTCCGAGGGAATGGGGGACGGCGTGAATGTCGGCTGTCCGCCTGTTTCCTGAATATCGTTATCGTCTCTGGGCGCGATCTTGTATTCATCGTATGAGAAATTCAACGGACCCTGGACGAAATCCAGAAGTGTTGCCGGAAGGGGTACGTATGTGGTGGGATAAAGATCATCCACCACGGCAATACCGGACACATCCTGTACCCGCCATTCACCGAAATCGGGTGTTCCTACGATTGCAACGTTTTCCACTCGGACAAACATGCCTTCCCAACTTTCCGCAACCGGGTTGGGTGTGGCAATGACCACTTCGAGGTCACCACATGGAACAACCTGGGCCAGGAATGCAGCGCCGGGGCTGATTACGGTGACAGTGTCTGTGGGACTGAACTCGGTCAGACCATAGTATTCCTTGATTTCTCCCTGCACTTCCACCAGGTCACCCCTGTTGAGGATATCCGTGAAGCCCATGGGAAGGTATACGAGGATGCCGTTCCAAGGGGAGGTGTTGCTCTGCATGAACATGTAAGAACTGGTGGCGGAAAATGCCGTGACAACACCCCGGGTTTTCACAATCTGCGTTTCATAGGGTGATTCAAATGGGGGGGTGATGTTGTACTGAATATCATAGATGGACACGGACGGTACAGGCGCCGGTGTATTGGTGGGGCCTGCCGGTGTATCTGTCGCAGCCGGTGTGGGTGTCTCGGCGCAGATGACATTGGCAACGCCGGAGGTTAATGTTCCACAGACAAAATCCGTCAGGTTGTCATCGGTATCGACACCGTCTGGAATTCGGGAATGGGCAATAAACTCAGAACCCTGAAAATCAATTGCGGGATCTCCCTCTCCAGCGAAAACCGCAGAACTGAAATCACCGTAGCCAATGGCATCCACTACTGTGGCGCCCATTCTGAGTTGAACACTGTCGGGACCGTTCTGGAAATCAACCAGGATGTCAATCAGATCATAATTAGCGACTCCGGTGTCCTCGGCAACAACGAAAAATCCATCTGCCGGAATTGAATATCCGGTCAGGTCGATGGTTGCATAATCTAAACCACCATTACCGTTGACGCCCACCAGGGAATAGCCATCCAGGCTGATTCCGCCGGCATAATACAGTTCCACGAAGGTACTGGTATCTGTTCCCGGGGTATCATAAAAAATTTCATTAATTTTAATGGGAGAAATCGTGCCGGGCGTGCTTGTGGGCAGCGGGGTATTGGTGGGACCACTCGGTGTCTCGGTTGGCGGTACTGGTGAACAAGTGGGCAACACAGTACCGGAAACACCACAGACTTCAAAACTGTCGATGTAAACTGTACAGTCGCCGTCCCAGGCAGCAGAAATATCATACATTCTGATTTCCACCCGAAGATAGTATGCGCCGATCGGTGCGGCCGCTGTGGTGAAGGAATGGTCCTGCCACATTGCTGCATCTGACGTATAATAGCTTGGACCGGAACCACTGGACAGATAATCACCGCAACTGTCCATCCAGGCGAACCACATCCGGTACTGACCGGCAGGATCATTGTCATAATACCTGAAATTGCAAGTATAAATTTCACCTGCCACAATGGGAACTATCTGTTCAAAATACTGAGTTGTCTGGCTTGTTAAGGTTAGGTTTACCGAGTACAGGCCGGCATCAACAGTTGTGCCTTCCTGTGTTGCTGTGAAACCGGTATCACGCAAGGTCCAACTATCCGGGGGACCCGTAGGACCGAAATCATTCCAGTCTTCAAATCCGGGATTTACAAGCGTGTTGTCGGGACACAGTTGTGCCTGCGTGACCGGCAAACAGAAAAGGGCCAAAATAGCCATGGTTAAAAATACTTTGCTTCTCATAAAATGTCGCCTCCTCAAAAATTAGGTGAATTCGGAGTCTAAATACTCCTTTTAAAGCTCTCCCTCGAATATAACCGGTTTTGCCATGAAGTCAAATCGTTACTAAAAACAAATCGTACGGGAGGTGATCAGTACGTCAGTAGCCAGTGGTCAATTAATCATTGTGCCAGCAATCAACGGCGCAATGTGTCAGCGAAGATAGTAGATCCACACAAATCAATCGATCCAACTCGGTAAGGGTTTTCGGCCGAAAACCCGGGAACCATGTCAGCGGCATAAAATACCGGTTTTGCAACCACAGTTTCGCGGTTCACCGTTTTCATCTATAGTAATCCCATGAATGACTGGACCCGTCTCGAGTTTGAACGCGGCCCCATCCGGCCTCCCAGTGAATCCCGAAGCCTGCTTCTTCGGGTAACACGAAACTGTCCCTGGAACCGGTGCACCTTCTGCCCCGTCTACAAAAACACCCGCTTTTCAGCCCGGTCCCGGGAGGAACTTCTCAATGATATCGAGACGATCCGGACCATGAAAAACGGTATTGAGGTGTTTTCCCGTGAGTGCGGGTTGGACGGCGCCGTCCCCGGCAGCCTGGTCCTGGAACTGTTCCGTCGCGGTGATCTTTCCGATGCGTGCCGGTCGGTTGCTGCATGGCTTAACTCAGAGGACAGAAACGTCTTTCTTCAGGATGCCGATCCTCTGGTGATGAAAACACCCGACCTGATACAGGTCCTGACCACTGTCACTGAAACGCTGGGACCTGTTGGCCGGATCACCGCCTACTCCCGGGCCACCACCACGCACCGCCTGGGAAAAGATCGCCTGATTCTTCTGAAAAACGCCGGTCTCAGCCGGGTCCATACCGGTCTGGAATCCGGAAGCGGTGAAGTATTGACCCTCACAGAAAAAGGTACCCCGCCGGATGTACAGATTTCAGGAGGAAAGGCTGTCCGGGAGGCCGGTCTGGAACTTTCCCTGTACATCATGCCCGGCCTGGGCGGCCGGAAACACAGCCACGATCATGCCCGGGAGACCGCCCGGATAATCTCCGCCGTGGAACCGGATTTTGTCCGGTTGCGAACTCTGGCAGTCATCCCGGGAACCCCGCTGTTTGAACATTGGACACAAGGTGTCTTTGAGACGTTACCGGAGATGGAAATTCTTACGGAAATCAAGATGTTTCTGGAACACCTGAACGTGTCCCGGGGTTACCTTGCCAGTGACCATATCCTGAATCTCCTGGGTGATCTGGAAGGAAATCTCCCGGATAATATTCCGGAATTTTTAAAGAAAATTGATGCGGTTCTTGACTTCCCCAAAGAAGATCAGATCCTGTATCAACTGGGAAAACGGATGGGGACATTTCGAACGCCGGATGATCTTAACGAACCGGATCGCCGGTCAAAAGCCGAGTTATTCCTGACCCATCTCCGGGAAGAAAATGTTGATCCGGAAGCCGCTGTTCAAGATATTATGATGCGGTTTGTATGAGTTGCCAAACCGGGAGCCAGCGGATATCTTTGGGTCGCTGAATTTTAAATTATAGAGATTGAAGAGGGTGTGAATATGTTTGGAAAGAAAAGTAGAGGCGGAGAAGGTCAGGACGACGTTGCCATGCGTATTGTCACGGATGGCAGAACCCGGGATGTCTCGTTCAAAGAGCTGGTCCTGTCCACTAATATGTCACTTGAGGCGTTGATGTCGGTTTTGATCCGGAAAGGCATCCTTACGCCGGAGGATCTTCTGGACGAGATTGAATCCCGGAAAAACCAGGGTGATCCCGATCCGGGAAAAAGTGAACCGGGGAATGAGTGATAACCTTGATGACGGTTCTGCGGGAACTTTAATCAGCGTCGTCCATCCCGCCTCCCGGCGGCCGGTGAAGACCGCACTGGTTCTTATGGTCATCGGCATGATTATCGGCGGGATTTATCAGGTAACCGGGGAGGTCATTTTCTGTGCTGTAGCTGCCGGTGTGTTCATGGTGACTCTGGCGCCGTATTTTTTAAAGACCACGACGATTCTCGATGATCGGGGTGTCACTCAGAAAAGACTGGGATCGCAGCGCTTTATTTCATGGAATTCCCTTCGTCGGGCGGAGCCATCCCCGACCGGGATATACCTTTCCACAAAAAGGGCTGTCAGTTGGATGGATTTTCGTGGTATACATATCCTTTTTGGTAATGACAGGGAGGTTGTTGTTGACAGGATCAGGGAAAAAATGGCACAGCTTTACAGCGTCGCTGCACCACGCGTTTAAAACCGGATCGGAAGAGCCTTTTCATCCCACCAGTCGTCAGAAGACCATTGTCATGAAACTGGCCCGGTGGGTGGATGGCCGTAAACTGACCATGCCTGCCGTGATGTTCCTGGAATCCGTTACCCCGCTGAACTTCGTCAGCAACCAGGTCATGGTATTTTTCCATCCTTTTGTGACGACATTTTTGAACCCGGCGGATTATGAAGCGTTCCAGGACCTTCTGGAACACAGGGAATCCATTCCGTATCTTATTGATAAAATCGAGAATTATTCTGCCGAATCCCCGGTGTTATCCCCACCGGAAACCGGTACCCATTCCGAATATGAGGAGTGTGCTCAATGAACAAGCAACCGGATGACATCAAGGTGATCATTGCCACAGATTGTGGCAGTACCACCACGAAAGCCATTCTCATCCAGTACGATGATGAAAATCAGGAGTATCGGCAGACGCATCGCGGGGAAGCTCCCACCACTGTGGAAGCGCCTTTTGAAGACGTTACCAAGGGTGTTCTCAATGCTGTCCAGGAACTGGCGGAGCTTTCCGGCAGGGAACTCCTGGATGAGGATAACCGCATCATTAAGGAGCGGTCAGGAACCCGTGGTGCGGATATTTATATCTCCACGTCATCTGCCGGGGGTGGTCTCCAGATGATGGTGGCAGGCGTGGTCCGGTCCATGACGGCAGAAAGTGCTGAACGTGCGGCCCTGGGCGCCGGTGCAATTGTCATGGATGTCATCGCGTCCAACGATCACCGGCTTCCCCATGAGCAGATCGAGCGGATCAGGCAGCTCAGACCGGATATGATTCTGTTGTCCGGCGGTATTGACGGCGGAACCAAAAGCCATGTGGTGGAACTGGCGGAACTCATTGCTGCCGCCGACCCGAAACCCCGGCTGGGGATTGGGTACAAACTTCCCATCATCTATGCCGGAAATAAAGAAGTCCGGGAAGAGGTATCCGGAACCCTTAAAGAATCTGTTGATCTGGTAGTGGTGGACAATCTCAGACCGGTGCTGGAGGAAGAAAATCTGGGTCCGGCCCGGGACTGCATCCACGATATGTTTATGGAACATGTCATGCAGCAGGCGCCGGGGTATGGGAAACTTAAAACCTGGACGGATGCACCCATCATGCCGACACCCGGCGCTGTGGGTAATATTATTGAGCGGGTTGCCGAAATGAACAATCTCCAGGTGGTGGGAGTCGATATCGGTGGCGCCACCACAGATGTTTTTTCCGTGTTTATAGATCCCGATGACGAACAGCCGGTGTTCAACCGGACGGTCTCCGCTAACCTGGGAATGAGTTATTCTATTTCAAATGTTCTGAAAGAAGCGTCTCTTTCCAATATTGCCCGGTGGGTGCCGTTTCAAATCGATGAGAAAATCCTGCGAAACCAGATCAAAAATAAAATGATCAGACCCACGACCATTCCTCAGACCCTGGAATCGCTGGTCATTGAACAGGCGCTGGCCCGGGAAGCTCTGAGACTTGCTTTTATTCAGCATAAATCGTTCGCCACATCCCTGAAAGGTGTACAGAAACAGCGTACTCTGGCTGATGCGTTCGATCAGACCGGCTCGGAAGATACCATTGTGAATTTGATGACCCTGGATATTCTGGTGGGTTCCGGCGGGGTTCTTTCCCATGCCCCGCGAAGAAATCAGTGTGCCATGATGATGATTGATGCGTTCCGACCCGAGGGAATCACCCGGTTGGCCGTGGATTCAATATTTATGATGCCGCATCTGGGAGTGCTTTCAGATGTGCATGCCCGGGCGGCAACGGAAGTATTCCTGAAGGATTGTCTGATCTTTCTGGGCACCTGTATTGCCCCGAAAGGGCAGGTGAAACCCGGAAAGGATGTCCTGAAATACACCATTGACCTTCCTGGAAACCGTCAGGAAGGCGTACTTAAGCAGGGCGAAGTAAAAGTATTTCCTCTGGGGCATGACCAGGAGGCTGATGCCGTATTTGAACCACTCAGTAAAACGGATTTGGGAAAAGGCAGAGGTACCACCGTGGAAACCCGTATCAGTGGTGGTGAAGTCGGCGTGGTGTTGGATGCCCGGGGCAGACCGTTGATGACGGTTTCCGATGATAAATCCGAGCGCATTATGCAGATGTTGGGTTGGCTGGAAAATCTCGATGTTTACGATACCCGGGACTTAAGAGCCCTGGGGCAGAAATAGGAGACTGAATCATGGCCCATGCATATACTCCCGGACTAAAAGTATCCCCAAAACTGCTCCTCACTAAAAAACGGATCCTGCCACTCAAGGGGGAAGTCCTGGTCAAAGTGGGGGATGAAGTGAAAGCTGACACAGTGGTTGCCCGGACAGAGCTTCCCGGTAAGGTGATACCGGTGAATGCCGCGAATATTCTGGGCGTGACCCCGGCGGAGCTTCCGGAACATATCAACAAGGAAACCGGTGCATTACTTCAGAAGGACGAAGAATATGCCATGGCAAAATCATTTTTCGGCATGTTTAAAACACCTCTCAAAGCGCCGGAAAAGTGCACGTTGGAGAGTGTTTCCACAATAACGGGAAAGGTGCTTCTCAGGGAAATGCCGCTCCCGGTTGAAGTGACGGCTTACGTGGATGGTCATATCACTGAGGTTTTTCCGCGGGAAGGCGTTTCCGTCCAATGCTGGGCAGCATTTGCCCAGGGGATTTTCGGTATCGGCGGGGAAACCCACGGTGTGATTCGAATGGCCTGTGACTCGGAGACAGAACCGCTTACTCCGGAGAAAATATCACCGGATTTCAAGGGCTGCATCGTTGTTGGCGGCAGCATCGTGACAGCTGCTGCTTTAAAAAAGGCCGTAGAACACAAGGTCAGAGCCATTGTTGTTGGAGGGATGAACGACCAGGATCTTCGAAGTTTCCTGGGATACGATCTGGGCGTGGCCATTACAGGTTCCGAGAAAAAGGGCATCACTCTGGTGGTCACAGAAGGGTTCGGGGAAATTCCCATGACGAGTCGGACATTTGATTTGCTTAAACGATACGAAGGTAAACTGGCCTGTGCCAATGGGGCCACCCAGATTCGGGCCGGTGTGATTCGCCCGGAGGTGGTGATTCCCATGGCTGAAAGTGAACTGGAGGATGTGGCGGCAGTACCGGCCGGCGCACTGAAGACAGGGACACCCATCCGGGTGATCCGGGAACCGAACTTCGGACATATCGGGGAGGTTATCGATCTTCCGTCTGATCTGACACGGCTGGAATCCGGAACTCTGGCCCGGGTATTAAAAGTAAAATTTAAAGATGGTCGGGAACAAATTGTTCCCCGGGCCAACGTTGAAATTCTCGAAACATAATTAGGAGGGCTGAACCATGGCATTGAGCAGAATACGCTCGGTGTGCGGGGTTATTATCACGCTGGCATGCCTTATCAGTATGACCGTACCCGCCATGACCCAGGAACCACCCATACCGCCGCCCGGAAACCTGACAGCAGCGGATACACCCAATGATGACGGCAGCAGTATCATGCTGAATTGGGAGTTGTCCCCCGGGGAAACCACCGGGATAGTGAAGGAATATGTCCTGGAACGGGCTGAAGCGCCTTCCGGTCCCTTTGCACGGATCGGGCGAGTTGATGCGGGAACGGATTCATACACGGATCAGAAAACCGCTTCCACCGGCAGTCCCGATGATCCGCCCGAGTTTAAACGGGGCAGGGATTACTACTACCGGGTGACTGCCGTTGCTCTGGTGAATGGAAGACAGGCAGTATCAAATCAAACAGGACCCGTCAGCGCGGAGTCCCAATGGTTTCATTCCGGGAAAGTACCGGTCCTGGTCTCATCAATCCTGTTCTTTGTTCTGGTGTTGGGTTTTATCCAGGTCGCACGAACCGGTCGGGAGATGTATGTGCGTCCCATTGCCGGGATGGGTGAGATCGATAATGCCATCGGTCGTGCCACTGAAATGGGTCGCCCAATTCTATACATTCTGGGTCTGGGCACCCCCGACGATATTGCCACCATCGCCTCGTATACCATCCTGGCCAGAGTGGCAAAAAAGACAGCGGAATACCGGACTCAACTGATTGTTCCCTGTAATGAACCCATTGTGATGACCATTGCCCAGGAAATCGTCAGGAACGCCTATCTCGAAGCCGGTCATCCGGATGAATACAGTGATGAGATGGTTTTCTTTGTCACCTCCATGCAGTTTGCGTATGTGGCGGCGGTAAACGGAATCATTCTTCGGGAACGCACGGCCACCAACTGTTATTTCGGAAAATTTTATGCGGAATCACTTCTTTTGTCGGAAACCGGGAATATTGCGGGATCCATTCAGGTGGCCGGAACCGACGAAGTGGCGCAACTCCCGTTTTTTATCACCACCTGCGATTACACGTTGATTGGTGAGGAGCTCTATGCGGCATCCGCGTATCTGGGCCGGGACCCCCTTCTTTTGGGCTCCCTGAAAGCACAGGATCTGGCCAAGGCTATCGTTATGATTCTGATTGTGCTCGGTACTATTCTTATTTCATTCGATATCGACTGGATCATTTCACTGATCCGAGTGACGTTGTAGAGAGGTGCAGTCATGAAACGTAAAGTTCCAATGATGATTGTTTCCATCACCGGCATTATTCTCGCTATTCAGTATTTCATACCACATCATTTTAGTGATGCGGTTTATACCGTGGCTCTGGACTGGCTGGTAATTATTGGCATATTCGCCATGCCTCTGGGTATTTATTCCATGGTTCACATGCAGATGATCAAAGTGAAGCGGAAATCCGAAGGATGGGGATATTCTGTGGTATCCCTGGTCAGTCTCTTTACCATGCTGGGGCTGGGATACAGTCCGGCCTGTCTGGAGAACGGCTCATGGTTTATGAAGCTGTTTGAGTTTGTGTATATTCCGATTCAAGCCACCATGTTTTCTTTGCTGGCTTTTTATATCGCATCCGCTGCATACCGGGCGTTTCGCGCCCGGAATGCCATGGCAACCATTGTTCTTCTGTCTGCCGTCATCGTGATGATCGGGCGGGTACCCATCGGGGAGGCGATTCATCCGTTCGTTCCTGCGCTGGCGGACTGGGTCATGAAAGTGCCCAATATGGCAGCACAACGGGCTATTTATATCGGCCTGGGTCTCGGTGCGGCATCAACGGCAATTAAAATCGTTCTGGGAATAGAACGATCCTACATGGGGTTGGAATCATGAGTTACGCTGAAAAACTGCTGACAATCGACCGGCGCGTGATTTATGTTCTGGTATTTGTCGTCACGATTATCCCGTTTATCGTCCCGGTGGATTTTAAAATGCATGTCACCGATGAGGTTCAATCCGTGTATGATCTTCTGGAAGGTCTTCCGGAAGGCAGCACAATCATGCTGGCTGCGGATTACGACCCGCAAACCATGGCGGAAAATGGTCCACAGGCCGAAGTTCTTCTCCGGCACATGTTCAAAAAGAATCTAAAAGTTGTTATCAGCACCTTGTCCCAGGATGGGGCAGCCCTGGTTGAAATGCTGATCCAGAACATCTCAGAAGAATACGATAAAAAGAATGGTATCGACTACGCATACCTGGGATACAAACCCTATCCAGCTGTGATTATCATGGCCATGGGGCAGGATTTCCGGCTGAGTTACCCGGCAGATTACTACAACGTCAAACTGGATGATCTGCCCATCATGCAAAACGTCAAGAACTATGATGACGTGGAAGCCATTGTTCAGATCGGCGGCGGTAATGTATCCACGTACTGGATCACATACGCTCATGAACGCTACAAAGCAAAACTGGCCCTGGCAGTCACCGCCGTTTCCGGACCTCAGTATTACGCCAACCTTGATGCCGGACAGATTTTCGGTCTTTTGGGCGGATTGAAAGGTGCGGCGGAATACGAATCATTGTTGAGGGACGAATATAAACGGCTGGGGGTGACCCTCCGAGCGATTCAGGGAATGAACGTTCAGAACTTTGTGCATATCCTCATTGTGTTGTTCACCATTGTTGGAAATGTTGCATTTTTCATGACCCGCCGGTCAACGAAAAAAGGAGTATAATAATGGAAACGGTGATCTGGAACACTATCGCAGCGTTTTTTACCATTGCTATATTCTCGTTCCTGTACAAGGACAACCCGCTATACAAGTTTGCCGAATCCATTGTTGTGGGTATCGCTGCCGGTTACTTTACCATTCTTCTGCTCTGGACGAGTTTCCGTCCGAAATTCTGGGACATGATTGTTCACGAACATCGGTATATATATCTCATTCCCGGGATTCTCGGACTGATGATGTATACCCGGTTCAATAGAAAATGGGGCTGGCTGGCCCGGTACCCTCTCTCGTTATATATCGGGATCGGATCAGGAATCGCCATACCGCTTTTCCTGCAGACCTTTGTTCTACGGCAGGTGGAAGCAACCATACAGCCGGTGAACTTCACTTCCTGGATCGGTCTTCAGACACTCCTGGTTATGTTCATGGTTGTGGCGGGACTGGTCTATTTCTTTTTCTCGTTGGAACACAAAGGTGTTGTGGGTAAAACCGCCACTTTCGGTATCTGGGTTATTATGATCGGTTTTGGTGCGTCATTCGGATATACGGTTATGGCCCGTGTCTCGCTGCTCATCGGCCGGATTCAATTTTTACTGGGAGACTGGCTGCATCTGGTTGAGTGATTGAATTCAGATGACAACTCGCATCCGTGAAATTCTCTGGCTTTTTGCCGGAGCCGTTCTTGTTGTCACGGGATTCGTCGCTATCTATCCGCCGCACGCGTTTTTCGCCTTTGGAGATTCAATTGTCCAGATCCTGAAGCTTACACCGATTATTAATGAAGGATCATTGTACACGCCGGCTGTCATTTTAGGATTTCTGTTCATTATTCCGGGTACACTTATTCTGGCATATCGCCTGCGCAACACCTGTCCCGGGGATATTCACTTTGTTGCGGAGTCCGAGACACCGATAAACTCACATTTCACACCGTCAAGCCGGTGGAAAAACGGTGTTCTGACTGTGGGTCTGACTCTTGTGGGGTGTTCGGGATTACTGATGATGCAATTGAATCCGGGAACCGGATCCGTTGCTGTCTGGTGTCTGGGTCTGATCATCATCGGTTTGTATTTCCTGAAACAGGATAAAGATCGGGGCACCATGATTTCCCTGCCGTTTTCAGGCAAATCCGAGTGGTTCATTGTCGTGGCGCTTTTTCTGGGAACATTTGCACTCGTCGGTTGGGATCTCATTCACTGGCGATGGATGGGCACTCCGGATGAAACCATGTTTTTTGTTCTGGCAAAGAAGATAGCGGAACACGGGCCGGGCTCACATTTTATTCTCTCGGAGAACGGTGTTTTCGGGTATCATCCGGTCTTGTCGACATTGTACCAGGTTTTTTTCATGAAGCTGTTTGGGGCTGATATTTTGGGCTGGAAACTGTCTTCAGCAGTTGCCCTGGCTGTATCTGTTCCGTTCCTGTATCTGTTTGTCCGGGAATTATTGAACCGCCGTGCCGGAATTTTTGCGGCGGTGTTACTGGCAACGTCATCCCTGGCGCTGAGTTTCGGGCATTTCGGGTACAATAACATTCAGGTTTATCCGATCTTGACCGTTTCACTGGGATTGGGTCTCTATTCCATGAAACGTCGGAACCTTCTGGGGCAGTATCTGGCCGGGGTCGCCGCCGGGTTGGGATTTTATACGTATTATACCGGTCGTTGGATTCCGGTACTCCTGGTTTTTCTGGCGCTTACCGGCGGATATTTCCCGATTATCCGGCGGGGCCGCGTTGCCGCAGTTGCCCTGGGCCTGGGAATAATGCTGACCATCATGCCGCTTCTTCTGCATGCGGATACTATGCTGGTCAATATGGTCCAACAGACCAGCGTGGCCACCGCCCGGGACATGGGAGATGGAGAAATTCTCCAGGCATTGCAAGAGATCCATATCACAACGGACAATGCTCTGCGTCTGGCCGGGCACTGGTTCATGAGTTTGACTTTTGGGGTCTGGTTCAAAGATCCCCATCATTTTCAAAGAAATCCGATAATGGATCCGGTTTCCGCCACGGCGATGTTGGTGGGGCTATGGCTGGTGATGCTGTTCTGCCGGCGTTCGCATTCCAGCCGGTTTCTGACTGTATCGACGGTCTTATCTGCACTTGTGGTGGGAAGTACATCCCCATACAGCCGTCCGCCGCTGACCCGGTTGATGTTTATGATGCCTATCCTGGTGATTCCGGCCGCTCTGGCAATGGAATCCGCCATCAGACTTCTGAAGAAAACAGTACCCCATCACCCGCTGATTCCCGGAACTATCGGCGCCTTACTGATCATGATCCCCGTTGTGCTCAACCCGGCGGGTCTCTGGCAGGATATGGCATACCGTCATCACGGATTTGGAGATGGAACCACCTCTGAGCTTGTCAGGATGAGTGAAAAACTGGAGGGTGAATATCCGATTGTATACATCCAGAATGCGCGTTCATTTATGGTTTGTGTGGATACTGTGATGGATGCGTACGGTATGGGTGACCGGTTTTATTATTTGAGATCATTTGAAATACGTGCCTGGCAATTTTTGAATCAAGTGGAACCGCCTTTTACCGTGTTTATAAGCCAAACGGAGTTTCCCGGTGAAACAGAACTGAGACCCGTGCTTAAAAAACGGTTTCCAGAGGGTCAGTGGCAGAATTCCGCACCCGGAAAACCATGGAATCTGAAGGTTCTGATGATTACGGAATTGGATTGAATGCTTATGGGAGCCTGGGAACGGGGGAAATAATGGAAACGCACGATATTTTTTCATGGGACGGTCCCTGGCTGGATCATCTGGCAGAGATGCTGGAGATTGATCTGAAGGATCCGGTTTTTATTCGGGAGACCGCTGCCGGTGTTAAAGCGTTGACTCAACTGTTTGTAACAAAATCGATTCCTGAATCGGGAAAATCTTCAAAGTTCGGTATGTATGGCGATCACCATTCCACCCGAGGGGGATACGCTTTCTATTATCTTCTGAAAAATCTACCTAAAATCGTGTATATCCTTGAAAACACCCCTGGTGATCTTATGCGGAGTTCCGAGGTGCTGGATCTCGGCACGGGCCCGGGCACAGCGATTCTCGGCTGGCTAATGGCTCGTCATCGCAACGGCATCAGAACGGATGCATCCGTTACGGGTGTAGACAACAGCCGAGGCTTCACAAAACTGGCCCGTTATCTGGTTACGGCCTTCTCCGGGGCAATGAATCAACCCGTAGATACCGGATTTTCCGTTGGTGATATCGGGAGGGGACAACTGGCGGTTCCGGGGAGGTTTTCTCTGGTTATAGCCTCGAATGTATTGGGAGAAATTCCTGACTCCCGGCTGGAAACAGCGGTAAGCACCATTGTTTCCAAAGTTAAACCCCGGGGGTATCTGCTTCTTATGGCGCCGGCGCTTCACTGGACCGCCCGGCGAGTTCTGGCGGTAAGAGATACGCTTTGCGCAGAACAGTGGACGGTAACGGCGCCATGCCCGGGGAATTATCCGTGCCCGGCAATGAAGGTTTCCCGGGATTGGTGCCATCACCGTCTTCCCTGGGATCCGCCTGAGTTTCTGGTCTGTGTAGACAAACAGGCGGGATTTAAAAAACGGCTGCTCAACTTTACTTATATAGTTGCCCGGAATACGTCTCAATCACCGGTTTCGGAGTTGATCGAACCGGATCAGACATTTCGGGTGGTTTCCGACCTGTTAAAAATGAAAGGCAAATATGAAATCCATGTGTGTGGTGCATCCTCCGCGGAAGAATCAGGGTCCGGCACGAAATGGACAGTGGTTCTGGAAAAAAAGCGAATCAGTCCGGAAAATCGGATAATTCTGGATTTAAAACGCTTTGACAGGGTCAAATTTCAAAATTACAGTTTCAAAAACAGTCGATTACTGGTAAAAAAGGAAACGGGGGTATTTCGCCTGAATTCACTCCGGGGAGGAGTCGTTTGAGTTAATGTGTGCAAAAGTTCTTCCGAGAAATCAGCATACGATTTCCAGAAAAAACATCGATCCGGCGGCTATAAAAGTTCTATATCGTCTTCATCGGTCCGGGTTTCTTGCGTACATGGTTGGGGGCAGTGTCCGCGATTTAATGCTGGGAGTCACACCCAAAGATTTTGATATCGTGACCGATGCCCGTCCAAACCGGGTGAAAAGACTGTTCCGGAATTCTTTTCTCATCGGCAGGCGGTTTCGGCTGGTTCATGTCAAATTCAAAGACAAGATTATTGAGACGGCCACATTCCGGCGGACACCGAAACCCGTGGGGAACGGGAATGGTGATCTGCTGATCCGCCGGGAAAATACGTTTGGAACACCGGAAGAAGATGCAAAACGTCGTGATTTTACGGTGAACGGTCTGTTCTATAATATCGCTGATTTTTCCATCATTGATTATGTAGGTGGACTTGATGATCTGAAAAACAGGCTTGTGAGAACAATTGGAGATCCTGAAATCCGGTTTCAGGAAGATCCGGTCAGAATGATTCGTGCCATCCGGATTGCCGCCAGAATCAATCTTAAAATTCACGATACCACCTGGTCGGCGATTCAGGAATTCAGACAGGAAATTCTCAAATGTGCACCTGCACGGAATATTGAAGAAATATTTCACCTGATGAAATACGGGGCTGCAGCTCCGTCCATGATGCTTATGCACCAGTCCGGCCTGATGAAAACGATGATGCCGGGTCTGTCGGAATTATGGGATAACCCGGATTTTTCTCAAAGATCCATGACGCTGCTTCAACAGTTCGATCGATTGCCCCTTGATCATCCCTTCCGGTCACCTTCACTGATGCTGGCCACTCTGTTTTTTCCGGTTGTTCGGGAGGCGACGGAACAGTTTCGGTCCGGGGAAGATCTCCGGGATCGTGTGGATGACTGTTTTACTCAATTTGCCCGTCAATTCAAGCTGTCACGGCGGATTCTGGACCGGTTGACACAGATCTGTCTTGCGCAGCGCTGGTTCACATCACCCAATAACCGTCGATTCCGGCCCATGGCTTTTATCCAGAGAAACTTTTTTGCAGAAACACTCACCCTGGCAGCCATACGAATGAGTATTGAACCGGAAAAATGGAGTGAACAACGCACGAAATGGCAGCAGAGACTGGAAAATGCAGACATCTCACCAGAGTACAGACAACAACTGATTGATACTCTGAGATTCGGATCAGAACCCAAACGACGATCACGACGTCGAAAACGCAGATCCTGACCCAAAAAAGCTTTTAATCGCTATAAATGACGGAACGGATCAGCAGTTCCCGCTCTTGGTACCGCCATACTCAAAATCATCCTCAAGATACCAGCGGAAATCTTCGTCACCATCGAGGAAATCTGTTGTCACGTCACAATGAAGTCCGGTGTAATCGTCATTGTAATAGGCTTCGATCCTGTGAGTGCCGTTGTCGATATCATCCCACATGGTTTTGGCGATACCATTATTTTCAAGTTCACCCCGCCGGGAACCGTCTATCATGATCCAGAGATCCCAGTCGCTATAGTTCCGGACGATGATATCATTTTCGTTATCAACGCCTTCCTCGGTTTCTTCACATGCCATGAAACATACACTCATCATAATAATGAGTAAACTGATAATGATTTTCTTCATTTCTGCCTCCTATCAAGTAAATCCGCCGAATTATACATCCAGGAATATCCCGATGTCAAAACCCGA
>SWBX01003784.1_pt2 | contig 20398 bp, 15 predicted proteins | sample 4693051 | NCBI WGS metagenome assembly SWBX01 (sample SAMN10267272, study PRJNA491770) | bioreactor metagenome | isolation source: DHS bioreactor inoculated with marine | place: Japan: Omine Ridge, Nankai Trough | reverse complement strand
CAAGAATGGAAACGATGCCCGATGTGCCAAGACTGATGAATAGTATTGTCCCGATGATAATGAGGATAACACTCAAGAAATTACTTTCCAGGTGAATTGGCCGGTATCCGGACTTTCAACGGCGATATGATCACCAGGTTTCAAGGGTCCCACACCGGGTGGAGTGCCGGTGAAAATCAGATCGTGCTCTTCTAATTGCCAGATCGTACTGAGATGTTCAATGAGTTGCGCCACTGTGAAGATCATGTCACCTGTGTGACCCTGCTGGCGCAATTCACCGTTTACCGTGCACTGCATGGAGATATCGTGAAGATTCATGGTATGGGTGTATGGCATAATCCGGCCGATGGGAGCGCTGCCGTCAAATCCCTTGCTGATTTCCCAGGGGAGTCCCCGCTGCTTAAGATCGCGCTGTACATCCCGCAAGGTCAGATCAAGCCCCAGTGTGATGCCTGCGATATGATCTTCCGCATCTCCGGCACAAATGTTTTTTCCAGATTTTCCAATTAACACCACCAGTTCGATCTCATGGTGAATCGCACCCTGATCGGAGGGAAAAACAAGATCCTGATTTTCTCTCACCAGACTGGTGTAGGGTTTCAGAAACACCACAGGCCTTTCAGGGATCTTTCCCTTCATCTCCGCCACATGGGCACGGTAGTTCATACCGATGCAGAACACCCGGGGCGTTTTAATTTCCACCGGATTCAGTCTTCTTTTTGTGATGATCATCTGTGATCCCCCTTTTGAACCGGCAATCAGTATACCATGAAGAACATGTTTAAAGGAATAACCTTAAACATCGAGCATATAGGTTAACTTAAGAAACAGGGTTTCCCGCCGGACTTCAAGATCAGTGATACCCAGATGCATCTCCTCAATATAATCATAATCTGACCATGAATTTTCATAGACAAGATAGATATAGGAACCAGGCAGATACCGGTATGCCACCAGTGCGGACAGATCATACCGGTTATCCGGTTCATCAGAATCCTGATATCCGGAAATAATCAGACGTACGTAGGACTCCTCAGCAAAATGATAGGTCGTTTTATCACGAAAAATCCAAATCTCAGAATCAGTCCATAAATCGTTTGGATTCTCTGTGTCCGGGTTGCGCTCCGCCAGGAATTCCAGGTGATTCTTTGTGGGATCATAACGTTTTAGATAATCAACACTCAGTTCAATGGAGAATTTTTCGAGAAAAGTCCAGTTACAGAATACCTCATACTGATCGATTTTTGAAAAATAATGCTGACCGGTGGATCCGTGGAACCCTATCCGGTTCCAGCCGCCGTCTGACCAATGGAGCCGGCCGGATAACAGTCTCACCCGATTATCGCCATGTCCCAGTGTCGCGTAAAAATAATCGGCCGTTGGATTGATGATTTCACTATTCTCATCCCGAGTAAAATCTCCATATCGTTGAAAGGTTTCGTCTTCATACCAATTGCCGTTGATATAGAACGAAAGATGGTTGTCCATTTCAAATCCCAGATCAAGTTCTCCACCAATATTATTGGGTGATCCATGGTCCTTGCGATCATATGAGAGTTTCCATTCCCCCCATAATTCCAGAAAATTCAGCAGGTGGTTTTCCGGAAAATTGTGCTGTGCCCAGACCCAGTGCTGGATCAACTGGTTTCCCATTTTTGTGAGGTTGATGTACCCGAGTTCCGGATGGTAACCGATAGCGATATCCATGATATGAAATGCTGAAACTAAATTTGATCGGGAATATTTGGCTTTTAAATGAAAAAGATTCTTATCATCCACAGGTTTGTCAACATACCAGGGTCTGAGTGCATCAGGATACCACGACCGGTACCCATGAAAATCAATCTGCCATTCCCGTTTCTGATAACCCAGATCAATGCCGCCGACAAGGTTCCTGTCGTTATCCACCGAATCATAAACTTCGCCATGCGCATTTTCGAAGTTATCCAGTGAATCCGGGTTAAATTTTGATATGAGATATCCCAAAACAGTGAAATTTTCCGTCACCGGGGTTTGGCTGCGTAAAACAGTGAAATAATTCTTTTCCTGAATTCCGTCTTCTCCGTAAAGAAACAGAGCGGCAAAATCAGATTTAAGTATCTGACCCGTGAGTTTCAGACCGGTATTGATATCCACAATCCGCCGGGAATAGAAGGGATACACACCGTCCGGTACCGAAAATATTGCATTATTCTCACGGAAGAACGGTCGGCGTTCCTGAAGATACAACTCCTGCCCCGTCAGATTGAGTTCATCGGTATCAGCCTCTATCTGGGCAAAATCAGGATTCAATGTTGCATTAAGGGTAATTTGCGGCGTGACCCCCCAGATAAGATCCAAACCGCCATCAATCTCTTCTTCCTTATCCCATCCTGTCGTATCCGTGTAAGGATCTGTATCCAGATTACGATTGATTGAGGAAGCTGTCAGGGATCCAATCACCTGAAGCAGTCGTGGTTTCCTGATATCTTTGAGACCTGTAAGTTCACCGTAATACTGAGGATCAAGCGTCGAATTATGTCGATTGTTGATAAAACACCATTCCGAAACATCTTCACGTTGTGAGCATCCCCGAAGAATATCCAGACCAAATGTTAAATCATCAGACCAGTCGAACCGAAATATTTTGAAGGGAATGCGAATTTCTGCAGACCACCCGTCGGATAGCAACAGCGTGGCGGTATCCCATATGGCATCCCAACCGATATCTACCTGCTGTCCTTTTCCCGTACTGTAAATATCTCGCTGTGTTCCCAGAAGATTGGTCTGGAAAAAATAGACGGATCGATAATCGAGAAAAGTATCCAGGTAAATACAGATATTGTCGTCACGATCAACATTTTCATCCCGTTTTGAAACAGCATGCAAAATTCTATCGGGGTCAACACCATGCATTTCAAAAGCGAAATACAGATATTCAGAATCATACAGAACTTTGAACCATGTCGTGACCCGGGATGGGTCTCCCCTATCCGGCTCATTTCGCCGATGAAATTGCCCCTGAGGTTCTGCCGATGCCCAGACGGCATCTGAAAGATCACCGTCGATAGCCGGCGGGGATTCCGCAAAAACTGCCGTTACGGACCGGCGTTCCAAATCAGATGTGGATGGAGGATCCGTTCCAAAAGCCGAAACGCCGATTATCCTGATCAGAAAAATTAAGATTAAGCAGATATTAATGTTCTTCAGCCTTAAAAATTTCAAAAAAAGTATTCTCCTCAAACCCCTTCTTTACAACATAAATACGTAGAATAGCAGAGAAAGTTTACAGGAAATACAGAATTGTTCCCAGTTTTCGGTTCAGACTCTCATTTCCCGCGACTCTGAACTCAGACGGTGGAACCCTGAGCACTTACGAAATATATAGGCAGGAATATCGTTATTGGAAAATACGGGTCATGACATCCAGATGCTCGGTAAGCATCTCAAGAACATCTCCGGAAGGAAATGTCACGTGGATCTTGACCGGATCGTCTGATTTGCCAAGACCAAAATGCGTGATGGAGGAATCCTGGCTGGTGGTGCCTCTACCGCCCTGGATATCACGATACTGGATGCTGCCATTCTGGTCGATTCGAATCCGGCAACCGAACCCATCACTGTTATCAAACTTTCCTGTGACCTGAATCTGGAGCCAGTGATGGTGATTTAACGTATCGTTGCGCAGCAATCGGACACCGGAGCTGCTGCCCACCAGAAGATCCATGCGTCCATCGTTATTGTAATCTGCAAATGCACATCCCCACCCGTTATAAACTCTTGCACCGGACAGAAAGGTGACATCGGAAAATGTGCCGTTCCCCAGATTCAAATACAGGTATGAGCGTTCATTTGTATAAATGGATGTGATGAAAAGATCGAGATCTCCGTCATTATCCACATCACACCATGCGGGATCACTGTGGGTTTCATCGAATGATATTCCGGATCCAGAAGTTTTGTTAAGAAATTTTCCACCATGCCGGCCGGGGTTGTAAAAGATGCCGGATACATCGCTGAATTCGATATAACGGGGATGTGCGAGATTGGCGCAGAATATTTCAGGAAATCCGTCATTGTTGATGTCTGCCCAAGACGATCCAATCGTATGTCCCCAGTAGCCGTCCACCGAGGTTCCGGCCAGACCCAGTTCAAGACCGGAGTTTGTATAATGATCGCCGTCATTGCGCCATAAAAAATTTTCCTGAAGCCTGTAATTGGAAACAAAGATATCCGCATCACCGTCATTGTCATAATCCGACCATGCCACACCTCGCCCGCACCGATCTTCCTCTGGGTCGATACCCATGGGTCGGGTCACGTCAATGAAACGGCCGTCACCCGCATTTTTGTATAAAAAATCAGGTGTGCCTCTCCCCCGTTCGGCCTGTGTTTCCGTCACCGCCATTTCATAATTGGCCACGTAAAGATCAATGCTGCCATCACCGTTGTAATCTCCCCAGGCGGCACCTTCTGTTCGATACACATCGGCCACCCCTGCGGAATCCTGATGTGTAAATGTCAGGTCACCGTTGTTGGTGTAAATTCTGTCCCCGGTTTCCGGAGTATCACCGTGAGACAGAACAAATAAATCAGAATCACCATCATTATCGATATCGGCCCATAACCCACCGTGAAATCCGTCCTCAAGACCGGCATCCTCAGAGATATCAACAAACCTGTAACCTGCCCTGTTATGGAGCAGTACGGACCCGTCCAGGAGAATATCCATAAATCCGTCATTATCAGCATCACCCCAGGATACACGGGATCGCGTCAGGTTACTGAGACCGGTTTCCTCCGTAACATCAGTAAATACAGGACCGGTATAATTCATGCTGTTCCTGCAGCCGTGCAAAAGATCGACCGGAGATTTTCCCTCGAATAATCCATTCAAAGCATCCATGGCATCCGGTACCCACCTGTTACGCGGTGCGCCCAGGACGGCACAGCGTATGAATTCATGAATCGCACCAGCGGAATCATCCTGAGCTGACTTCACCTGCCCCAGGCGCAGTGCATACTCTGCCTCCAGACCGGAATTATTATCTTTGACAGTGTTCCGACCGGTCTCAAGGCAATGACGTGCTTCGTCGAACCGGTTTAAAGAAATGAGTGTCCGGGCTTCCAGAAGATTGAATTTCGGATCACCTGTGGATTTACGCGGATGGATCCGAAGGATATGTTCAATAATGGAGAAGGTCTCCTCCGGTGGAAGGTCTCGGTTTACCCGGGCTGAAACAATGGCGGTAAGGATCTTTGGGGAGTCAGGATACGCGTTTTGCCAGTACTGTACCCGGCTCAGCAGATCGGTATCATTTTCTTCATCTGCATATGTTCTTAATTCTATTGCGACGGCATCGGGCAGATAAGAAGATTTCAAATAAAGGGTGTAAAATTCATTAAGCATTTCAAGGCGGCGGGGCACATCACGTTCAATCCCGATGCTGTCAAGTGATTCTTTTGCGGGCGCATCCAGTACGTTGGGTTCCGGATGTTCCGTTCTCATGAACCAAGCACATCCACTTAAATGGAAAATGGACAAAACGAGAATTACGGATAGACATGCACGCATATATCACCTTAAAAGTTCATTATGTTCAGATCGAAGCCAGTTCTGGACGAACCGTAAATCAGCCCGACCGGAATTTGTGATTTCATGACGGAGCATTTGATCTGCTTCCTTTGCAGAAATCCGGGCGGATTTTACATCACCGGTCTTGAGGAGAGCTTCAGCTTTCCGGGCCATACACCGTGCGATTTCACCCCTTAAATGGGTTTTTCCGTGGAAATTGACCAGGTGATCCATACGTTCAATGGCCTGATCATATACGGTGAGAGCGCTGTGAAAGTCTTTCATGTCCCTGTAGAGATTTCCAAGATAAACAAACACTCTGACAGCGTGTTCGCTGAATCTCTGCCGGTTATCCCGATCTACCAGTTGATTGATGACCCGGGATGCCCGGTTGAAATCCTGGAGAGCATCATTATGAACAGTAAGATCATGCAGGATTGATCCCCGTGTAACGTAGCAAATAAACAATTTTTCTGCATACGCTTCGTTAGCTTCGGTAATGACCATACGTCGATAGATATCGATGGCATTATCCAGATAAGTTCTTGCTTCCGTCAATTGCCCGGTATAGCGGAGTGTCAATGCGATATTCAGATACACAGATGCCATCTCGCCGCGAATCTCATATTTACTGAGTCTGGAATAGAGATATTCCAGGATAAGTACAGCCCGGGTGTATAAATCAAGAGCATCGCTGAACTGTTTCTGTTCACTGGCAGTAATGGCAAGGTTGGTGAAACACGATGCCAAAAAATGCGCGTTTGCTGAATGAAGTTCCGCCAGCGAATTTTCATTGAAAACTTTGATTGCCCGGCGGGAATAAGTTTGTGAATCCTTGAGATTTCCTGTCTCCCTGAGAATCGCTGCATGATTGAGATATCCAATGGCAATGACCTTTTTATATTCGTCTGTATCGGAAGGCAGATCGGTCGATTCAAGTATCTTCAGGGCTCTTTCCGAAAAATTCAAAGCGGGTTCGGGTTTTCCATTACGAGTCATCACCATAGCCAGATTCAAGTAGACTTTGATCAGATCAAGAAAATACTCCGATTTTCCCCGACCATATACTTGGTTTTCTCGGATTTTCTGAACCAGGTTCAATTGTTCCAGGGCACTTTCGGGTCCACCGGTCTGCTCCAGAACCATGGCATGATTCAAAATAATGGTTCCAATAAGATGCTCCGCCTTATCCCTGTCCTGAGCCATGAGGTGATTTCTGATAACCGATTCCGCATTGGTATACGTATTGAGAGCCCCGTTCAGATCCTCAGTATATTCCTGGATCAGTGCAATATTCTGCATCAGATCAACCTCATCAATTCGAAATTCAATCTTTCCCTCGCTAATGAGGTCTCCGGTTTTTCGCAGACATATCTCAAATATTTCAAGATCTCTCAGGGCCTGGGAACGCCGGGAACCAATATTAGTCCTGGATATTTTTTTAATTTCGGAGAAATTTTCAGGAAAATTCTTTCCCAGGCGATCAGCCCAAACCCAGGGATCATCCCAGAAAATACCGGACAGGGTTGATCGATCATGGATCTGGGATGTTTCACTGACCACGACCGGAATTTCCAGGCTGTCATCTTTCCACTCGTGGCCGGTTGCATCGCGGAAAATCTGATGAAGTCCGGTTTCCAGGTCGGTAAGGGTGCACCGATTCTCGATTTCCGAATCCAGACATTTGTCAAGCAGTTCAAACATCGCTTCCGGCATCTCCGGATATGGTTCGACCCGGCCCGCAACCAGGTAAGAATGCAGTGTTTCACGGCCAAGAAAACCAAATTTTGACGTCATCTTACCGGAAAACATTTCCAGGATTGTCAGCGCAAGACTCCAGACATCGCTGGCAAATCCCAAATTCAGACCTTCGGCCTGTTCCGGAGAACAATACGCCACTGTCATACTTCTGGTACCTGGAGATGTTTCAGTACCCGACATCTCCTCCTTTAGTTTCCAGAGAAAGGAAGCGCTGCCGAAATCTGTGAGTTTCGGTATGCCGGCGTGGGTCATCAGTATATTCGTTGGTTTAATATCCTGGTGGACAACACCTGATCCATGGGCAATTTTCAATCCCTGGACAGTTCCTATTGCCACGCTGAGAATATCCTTCACATTTAATAACTTACACTCTTTAATCCAGTCGGAAAGAGAACCGCAGTCCACAAATTCTGAAAAGATGCAGATATACTCTTCAATAGTACGATAGAATCGACATTCAACAATATTACGATGATGGGGAAGCTCAATCCAGGTGCGAAGCTCATTAAAAAACAGTCCATATTCCTGGTTGCTTTCCAAACGCTTCTTCGGAACAGCTTTTAAAGCAAGATTTTCATCTGTGGTTCCCCGTCGAACAAGATAAACAATGCCACTTCCCCCCACACCCAGGACATTCTCAATAATATAATCCTTGATAATTGTCTGGCCGATACTCCAGTTTTCCTCAATGATCTTCGGAGTACGATCGATTAGTTTTCCATTTTGAGGTGAAGGTATCACATTTCCTGAATTTGTTTTTGTCGTATCTGAAGACTCATTGGTCGACATAAAAGTCCTTTTTTCCGATGCTTAATCCAGTACAAATCTGTGTGGACCCTCACCGAAATTCTCCTACAGATTAGAACAGAGACCTTTAATTGTCTAGTATTTCACTACGGTAATGGTACAACCATAGAAAACGGCTGTTCCGCAGTGGGAACAGCCGTTAATCAGTGCAGAGAAATTCGTCGGATTAAATGGGATCCTCGCAGGTCTGGAAGCCTTCAATGACAGAGATGAAAATCGATTGTGCATCACCGGATGAGACGTAACCGCTGTTATCGCAGTCAGCTGCACATTCCTCAGAAGATGTCGGGATGTAAGCTCCGATTCCGATTGTGAAAGCCAGTTGTGCATCACCAGATGTGATTTCACCATCCAGGGTAGGGTCACCGTTATGGAGACAGCTGGGTGTTGCTGTTGGTTCCGGGGTCGGTGTGGCTTCGGCTCCAAGATCAAAGAATTCAGTAATTTTTACCATAAGTTCCTGTTTTGTACTATTGGCAGTATTGGTAATTCCACCGAAGAGAATGCTTGCACCCACGGTTTTATATGTACCGGAGTTCCACGCGATCCCGTTATCATAAACCGGACTGCCGTTCTGGAGTATCACCTGAGCCCCGGTTCCCGCTGTGAGTCGGTCGACATAGCTGTTGTAAGCACCTGCGGTATTGTAACCCCAACTCAGGCCTTCAGTAAACGATCCGGAAACGCCGTTTATTGGACCGGCATCTCCGCTGCCGTCACTGCTGGAATTGAGATTAAAATACGGATGAACGGCTGTCTGGCCATCATAATACCAGGTATCGCCGCCTTCCATATATACCCGACCTCCGGCATCCAGGAAATCAGCAAGCTGCTGACCCTGTTCACCTGTAAGGATATGGTTATTCGAACCGTACATGCCCAGACAGACGAATATGGAAGAATACAGGCCAAGGTTATCGGGCATAGAAGTCTGATACTCGGATGATCCGAGAACACTGTTTAAGGTGTCACGAATGACAGGTCCGGAATTATGACCGCCGTCCAGGTCAATAACAATTGCCGGTATGCGATCGATGATGGTGGTCATATGGTACCCGGATTCCGGATGATAGGCCGTATTTGCAACGGCAGCAAGATCTGTCGCAATAATTCGATATTCGACAAAGTCATCAATGATGAGCGCATCAGGAATGGTTACAGCATAATGGGAGCGGGATGTCATGGGCAGCGTGTTCACTGCACCGCCGTTTATCTTGTACTCAAGCAGAACGGCATCAACCCCCATATTGTCTGTGACGTCTGTTTCGATCTCCAGGGGAAGTTGATCAGAAGCATAGTTGGGATTTGACGTGTGATTGATTACCGGGGGGGTTAAATCCACACCGACATGAAATGAATTTAAACCCGTCGGTGCACCCGGTGGCAGATTCAGATTGCAACTCTGAGCGTTCTGTATTTCCACGTAATAATAAATGTTGGTGCCTTCCGATTGTACGGGAATTTCTGTTGTGTAAACAGTATCTCGTGCGGTAGCGGTCATAATCTGGGAAGTGAATGTACCACCGCCATCAGTGTTCCATGCAAATACGGGATAACCGGGGTTTATCGCCGGTGCGTCTTCAAAGGAAATATTCACCTGGACAGGAGCGGATACATTTTCGGTATCCATGGGGAATTGCGTGATCACAGTAATATCTGCAAGTGCATCATCCAAATGTCCGATGACCGTTGATTCTTCAAATCCATAGTATGAATAAAGCACTTCTTTGCTGCAGTCGAGAACAGTATTATGAGGGACGTAACCCATGCCAAACAAGGTCCAGATGGTATCGTCCGCATCCGGAAATACCGGCATGGTCAGACCGTGAGTGGCTTTCCATGCCTGAGCCTCTGCCAGCGTTTCACCGGCACCAATGGCAAGGAACATCGCACCTTGATCTTTGTATTCTTCGTACAATTCTTGAAACCGCGGAGCCTCCGCGGTACAACCCGGTCACGTATTTGTCCAGAAATTGATAAAAATCGCCATACCGAGATAATCGTCAAGAACGAATGTTTTGCCCTCAGTGTCTGTTATTGTGAAATTCGCAACGGTATCGCCCACCTGGTAGGCGGCCTGAATACCCGGAATACTTATGAGCGCCAATATGGCGATCATAGTCAGTGTGAATAGAGTTTTTGACATTATGACTCCTCCCTAAATGTAAAATAATATCTGTCCGGATTAACACCACCCGGTTCATAGTGGAGTAGCAAAAATCAGACCACTTCACCAAACGAAGAATAACTGTTGCCAACATCTTCAGCGCTAATTATACTCTGACTTTCGTGTTCTGAACCCAATGAGGGGGCTGGAGTGAGCGTTTTTATTACAGATATTCAGGGTTATCTACCCAATGCACCAATTTCGAATGACGAAATTGAGAGTGTACTTGGGTATGTGGGAGGAAAACCATCCCGAGCCCGCCATGTCGTTCTTCGCAGCAATGGAATCATGACACGATATTATGTCATAGATCCTTTGACGGGAAGGCCGAATTTCAATAATGCAGAACTCACTGCCAAGGCTGTTCAGCAACTTGATTCCGAACATTTCAGTATCGATAAGATTGAATGTCTAGCATGTGGTACTGCTACACCGGACCAGTTCATGCCGGGGCATGGGTTGATGGTTCATGGTGAATTAAAAACACCGCCCTGTGAAGTTGCCAGCCTGTCCGGTATCTGCCTTGCTGGTGTCATGGCGCTGAAATACGGCTGGATGTCCATTGCTTCAAATTCGACACAAAATGCCGTTGTTACCGGTTCAGAAGTGTTTTCGACCTTTCTGAACGGATCAAATTTTGATCCTGAGATAGAAGAAAAAGTAAAAAAACTCGAGGAAAAAAAAATTCTGGCCTTTGAAAAAGATTTTCTCAGGTGGATGCTCAGTGACGGCGCCGGGGCTATGCTCCTTGAAAATACACCCAGACAGGAAGGCATATCTCTACGGATCGAATGGATTGAGCAGATCTCGTACGCCAGTGAACTTGAGAGCTGTATGTATGCCGGGGGTGAAAAAGATTCCAAGGGCCGACTGGTAGGCTGGCGGGAATTTAAAAACCCCGAAGCGATTCTTCAAGAATCACTTTTTTCCATTAAACAGGACGTCAGACTGCTTATGGATCATATCATTGAGTACACACTGACATTACCATTCACAAAAATGATGAAGAAATACAATCTGTCGGTGGAAAACATCGACATGGTAGTACCCCATTTTTCATCATACTATTTTCGCAGACCGATGATTCAGGGATTCCGGAAAGCGGGGTTTGATCTTCCTGCAGATCGTTATTTCACTAATCTCTCACGCTTCGGCAACACGGGATCTGCTTCAATATATCTGGCGCTGGCAGAATTGCTGCATTCCGGTGATGTTAAACCGGGTATGCGGATTTTGTGCGCAGTTCCCGAGAGCGGCCGATTCTCCACGGCCTATTTTCTGCTGACCGCTGTTTAGCCCATGAAAAAAAATACGGTACCCCAGGATATTGCTGAATCGTATGAAGGTGTGAAGAAAATCATGTATGCCGTTGATGAAGATGGGGATTACATCCGGGTGGCGTCTGAGGGATGGCAGGCGGAAGAAACCGTGACGGCTCAAGCTCTGTCTGAATTTAAACGCCTGGCAGAAAGGGCTCGTGAAGAATTTTTGAACCGGAGGGCTTCTCCCCTTATGTATCACATGTACAATGCCAGAATGGATTTACAACTGCTGTCTCATGCCACCGGCATCGCAAAATTTCGTATTCGGCGGCATATGAAGGTTTCCATCTTTTTTCGACTGAAGGAGAAACTATTGTGCCGGTACTGTGATGCTCTGAATTTGACCTTCGAGGAATTACAAACAGTCCCTGAGCATCGACCGCGTGGGGATAACTCATGATGAATACTCCGTTTCGTCACTACCACGGTGCCCATTGCGAAAGCAGTGTCATTTCAAATCTTCTGTTTCATTATGGTGTGAACATCTCTGAAGCCATGGCATTCGGACTTTCTTGCGGTCTTCATTTTACTTTTATTCCGTTTGTGAGAATTGGCGGAATTCCTCTAACGGCCTACCGGGTGCTTCCCCGGAAAATTATTCGACGCCTGACGAGATGGTTGAAGATTAAAATGGTCTATCGAACATACCGCAGTCCAGAGGAAGCCAGAGTGGATCTGGATGCACTGCTGGATCAGGGAAAAATTGTCGGTTTACAGACCTCAGTATTCTGGCTACCCTATTTCCCTGATCATTTCCGATTTCATTTTAATGGTCATAATATCATCGTTTATGGACGGGAAGGCGATGAATATCTCATCAGCGATCCGATTCTGGAATCACCGGTACGATGTCCGGTTGACGGGTTGGATAAAGCCCGGTTTGCTCGCGGCGCTTTTGCTCCCCGCGGATTCCTGTACTATCCCGCGAATATTCCTGAGGGAGTTGATCTGTCCGCTCAGATACCTGTTTCCATAACCCGACAAGCCCGGCAGATGCTCCGCAGACAGGGACCGGTAGCCGGTATCAAGGGCATGCATCAGATGGCGAAATTCGTGGAGAAACTTCCGGTCAGGGCAAGGAGTTCCCGGCAGGCACGGCTGGATATCGGTAGTATCATACGGATGCAGGAAGAAATTGGTACCGGCGGCGGCGGATTCAGATTCATCTTTGGTTCATACCTCCAGGAAACCGCTGCCATCACGGGGAATTCCCAACTGAGAGAAGCCGCCGAACTCATGACACACGCCGGTGATAAACTCCGGGAGTTTGCACTTATCGGTGCCCGAATCTGCAAGGGGAAACAGGAAAACGGTTATACGGAGGCAGCCGGCTACATTCGTGAAGCGGCTGATCTTGAGGAACAGGCGTTCCGAATAATGAAAGCCGCTAAATTTTCGGAAAAAACCTGATGAGAAAAATACCGATTCGACCGAAAATATTTTTTGAAATATGCAGATAGATTCCATGGGTGATATTCCGACCGGCAAGATAGATCGACGAAGCTGCCGCCGTGGGATAATGACCGGTCGTGGTGTGGTAATCCATTGGAATCAGTGAATTGTCCCTGATGAATTGAGTTAGGATGTCATCTTTAAGAAAACGGGTCCCCAGGGAGATGTGAACCGGTTCTTCTCCTGCTCTGAAACGGGAAATCAATTCCCTGAGAAGACCGGTAAGCTGTTCCGGTGAATCCGGAATCCGTTCCTCACAATGGAGAAATTCCCCCAGGGCGTTATCACGGCAGGCATCCAACAGCATCCAGCCTGACCCTTCCCCAAGGGAGATACCGGGCTCATATCCATATCGGATCAATTGATTTTCCGGTGGTTCAATAAATCCATCGGTTCCCCCCACCAGAGCGGCATCAATTTTTCCTGAACCCGCTGTCAATTGGAAAGCATTCAGTGCTCCTTCGAAAGAGAGATCCTCCTGGGATATCAGAATATTGGGTCCAAGTGCTCCTGTGACACTGGCGATGTAAAACGCAGTATTATTACTGACAGAGCTTGAAAAGTTAATGGGCGAGGGCAATTCCCGGGATATGCCCAGAGATTCCTCGGCAACCCGCAGGGTTTCCGCGATGTTACCAAGGCTGGTCCCGTGAAATATCCCGATGCGTTCACCACGCACTTTAAATTCAGTGGCGTGATGGAGACAGCCTGCTGCTGCAAGGCAGGCAAGGTGACTGACACTGCCGATTCTGCGAATGCGGTGTTCAAGGAATTTTTTCTGATAACTCTTCAGATTCGCACATTTCCTGTGATTCCGTACATCCGTATCGGGAAGAATCGCATAGATTGATCGAATATACCGGATCTCAATCATGGGAATTCCCTGTGGGAAGATATTTCACAATAAAACTGACGGAACTGCCGCCAAATCCGAAATAGTTCAGGAGGAAATTACCGCCCCGGGTGCACAGATGTTCTGTGAGAGGAGAAATGCCGATATCAGGATCCGGAGATTCAAATCCCGGGTTCCGCGGAATGAATCCGTGTTGAATACAGGAGAGAAAAGCTGCCAGTTCCACCATGCCGGCGGCACCCATGGTATGGCCGAAATACCGTTTTAAGGACGTAAACGGTGGCGGGCTGGATCCAAATATCCGGGCGATGGCCCGGCCTTCTCCCCGATCATTGTTAACGCTTCCTGTGCCATGAACCTTAATGGCCGTGATTTCATTCGGATTAAGCGCGGCATCGGCCAGAGCCGCCTCCATGACAGCCTGACACTCTTTACCATCCTCGGATGACGATGTCGGATGAAAGGGGAAACTCATGCTGCTGAAACCGATAATTTCGGGATCATCAGAATCGTCCCGACGGCAACCGGTTTCAATGACAATGGCTGCCGCCCCTTCACCAATCTGTATCCCATTCCGGTTTTTGTCAAAAGGTCGGCAGCCGTCGGGGTCAAGAAGCATCAGAGAGGCAAACCCATGATACGTCATGGAATTCAGCGCATCGGCTCCAACCACCAGCATGGTGCGCGTCTGCCCGGATCGTACGCTCTGAATGGCCTGGAATAACGCATTGGCTGATGAGGTACACGCCGTGTTAATTGACAGAATGGGACCTTGGAGTTTCAGGTGATCGGCCAGGACAGAGGTCATTCGTCCCAAACCGGGACCCAGAAGAATCGGCACTTTCTTGCCTGTTCGAACCCCATCCCTGGCTCGATTTTCCCATTCCAGAATATCGCCTGAAATGCTTCCCAGGAACAGTCCCATCTTCTGAAAATCGGAGGTGCCTGCTTGATGTCCCGACCGGCGAACCGCCTCAGAAATCGCTGCCAGACTCAATCTGCGGCATCGCCCATTGGGTATTTCTGCCTCTCCCGGAAATACGGAAAGTCCTTTATAAATATCAGAATTGATCTCACATACCGGAACACGGGTTTCCAACTGTGAAGGGAACAGTGTCACCGGTCCCAGTCCTATGGTATTCGCTCTCATTTGCCGGGCGTGAGAAGCAAGACCGGTGCCCAGAGCGGAAACAATTCCCATCCCTCTGATAAACACCTGTGATTGCTTCATTTTATATTCTGTTTTGACGCACAAAATCGGACAGGGCATTCAATGACTGGAGCACTTCTCGAGCCGTATTTTTGTCGTCAATATGCACGCCATATTTCTTCTGGACAGCAACGGTGATTTCAAGTGAATCCAAAGAATCCAGCTGTAGTCGTGACTGACTCCCGATTAAAGCTTCATTGGATTGAAGCTCTTTCATTTCGTCACTGTCGATATCGCATATATCTGAAATGAGATCCTTTAATTCCTGTTCCAGATTGTCAAATTGAGTCATAGTATTCCTTTATTAGGGCTGATTTATCCACAACGGGAAATTCGGAACAGTGCAAGAGTAGAACAACCGGATGCAAACAGCAACAGCGCGGCCAGATCATTCCAGACATCACGCAGACACCCTTTTTCCATAAGGATGAGTAGAAATGCATCCTGTGACCAGTTCAGGGGTGAAAGCCCGGCGATGGTCTGTAGAAAATCAGGCATGGCATAGGTAGGTACCATGATGCCTCCAATTGCTGCCGCAACCACAACGCTGACTGCACAGATCATTGATGATTGTTCATATGACCGGGCCAGGGCACCGACCAGTAAACCATACCCGGCAGCCGCAAGAGCTGTTGCCAGGACCACAAAGAACAGCTGGTGGTATACACCTGACAGAACCAGTTTTTCAGTGCCGGTCAGCGGCAGGAATGTTGTGCCCATTGCAAACATGACCGGCGCTTGAAGAAGTGCCAGAAGGGTGTACGCAGTGACTTTTCCGGTTATGACAAATGCCAGGGGTGACGGAATCGTTTTTAATCGGATAAGAGTGCCCTCATAACGCTCACGGATGAACGCTCCGGATAATGGAATGGCCAGAAGAAAAATTCCGAATACTGTCCAGGCCGGTACATTTTGCTCAACAGAACCCGGGATTTTCCGGATTAAATTTTCCGGGATGTCTGCAATAGTAAACACCACGGTTCCTCCCGGCCCCCATCGGTCGGAATCGTTTAAAACCGTTTTTAAATCCAGTGCTGCCGGTTCCGGATTGAATTGTTCTGCCAGCACAGCCACGGCCATTATCGATTCCATATCGTGAAGATGTCTCTCCAGGGCACCTTTCAGGGATTCACGAAAAAAATCAGGAAGCATGGGATCAAAAGCAATGGTAATATTTCCGGGTGAGAGCCCCGAAGAAGACTCTGATTCCATGAATTTTGATTCAGCCATTGCTGTGGCTTTCTCACTTAATCCCTCCTCAAGAATCACCCCGGCCTGGAAATCACCACTGGTTACTTTCTCCAAAAGTATCTTTCGTGCATCAGGAGATTCACTGGAAAATCGTGTAATTTTCATATCGTCAGATCCCATAAGAACCGTTTCGATAACGTCTGACATGATCCCGGTATCGAAGTTCAGAATCCCGATATTCAGAGTATCGCGATTGGTTTCCTGATACACATTTTCCTGAACCAAAGTAACGATGAACACCAGGGCAACCGGCATAAGAAATATGACAGCCAGAGCTGTACGATCTCGCCACAGCAACAGCAATTCTTTTGCAAGCGAGATTAGAAAACGATTCATATTATCTTTGCTCAGCTGAAGAAATTCGATCATTACCATAGATCTTATCATTCCATCGAGTTGCTATAAAATCAACATTCCTGTTGATTTTTTCGGGATTTTGTAGTGGGATAGGCGGCGTTTTTTCCGAAGGGAACAGAAGGTGAAACACGTACTCGTTGTCTACTATTCTCAAACAGGACAATTGGAAGACATTGTCAAAACCATTGCAGCACCATTGGTTTCGGATCCAGAGATTCAAGTTGATTTTGAGTCATTGAAACCGGAACAAAAGTATCCATTTCCCTGGACATTTTTTGAGTTCCTCAATGTCATGCCTGAAAGCGTTTATCTTGATCCGCCTTCTCTTCAGGAGATGCAATGTCATCCGGATCGGGAGTATGATCTTGTGATTTTCGGATTTACTCCCTGGTTTTTATCTCCCAGCCTGCCGGCAACAGCATTTCTGAAGAGTCGGGCCGGGGCCGGAATATTGAAAAATCGACCGGTGATTACAGTAATCGGCTGCCGGGATATGTGGATTAATGCCAGTGAAATCGTAAAAGAGATGCTGGAAGATGTCCGGGCAATCCATATTGACAATGTAGTGTTGGAGGATATGGGAGGGAAAATCGCTTCCTTTGTCACCACTCCCCGATGGATGCTGACGGGAAAACGGAATCCTTTCCTATGGTTTCCAGCCGCCGGCATCTTGAAGGAGGATATTGCAGAAACTGTCCGGTTTGGTGAGGCGATTCGCAAGGCGCTTGGGGAGGGCAGTGCCCTCAGTGAATCGATTCTCAGTGGTCTGGGAGCAATCCAGCGTCGTGACAAATTCCTCGTGGGCGAGCATATCGGTCGCCGCAGCTTTAAAATATGGGGCAAAATCATCCGATTTGCCGGTGGACCACATTCACGATGGCGACGACCGGTCCTGGGCCTTTATGTCATCTATCTTATTGCGATGATTATTGTCCTTATGCCGATTGCATTGATTCTGAAAATACTGCTGACACCCTTTATGAAAAGGATGTTTGAAACCATGTGGCAGGTTTACGAATCACCTTCCGGATCTGCTTCAAACGGGGGTGATAACCCCTTTAAACGCGTGAATTAGTGAAAAGTGCCTCGATATTTTGCGATTTGGGAATGATAATTGCAAAGAATTCACATGATATTTCAGCAACGTTTTTTGTTGCAGAGTTTGTTCAATTTAACCTTAAGGAGATGGAGACTTAGATGAACATGAAGAAGAAAAGACGATTGACCTCGGCTTCATTTTTACCATTGATACTACTCATGTTTTCCATGGTGTTGATGCAGTTTCCCGAAGCAGGCACTCAAGTTGAGGATAGTTTAAGTAGGTGAGCTTGAGGTCAGAAAAAAATAATTACTAATTTTTCTCAACAAATTTACGTTGATTAGGAAGTTACAATTTTAACATGGAGGAAAAGTTGATGAGGAGTCAGATAAGTCGAATTATATTACTATTACTGCTACTTCCAATTAGCATTATGCTGGTTGGTCCAAGATCATTCGCGCAGGATGGATCAGAATTAATTCTTAAAGAGAATTTGAATAAAGTAAATTCTTTATCAGATGAAAATTTGATGAAATATGCAAATGACATCTGTTTGAGGAATGAGGGACCCGGAATGATTGAAGTCTCTCAGATAATCCGACAAAGATTGGTAAATGGGTCATTAGACTTTAACTTATTAATTGGGATTCTTGAGGATCCTTATCAAGATCCTAATTTTTTGCAATTACTTGTCTGGACTTTAAAGGATATGGACTTTGCTTATAATGAGAATCAACTCAAGAATCTATATAATGTAGTAAACAGTTATATATCGTCAGACCTGTATAATAATGAAGCTCTACGGGTAACCGCAATTTTGACGTCCACAAATTTGCATAGAAATTGGGTCGATAAAAGCAAAAAGGATACTATCAGTAGGAAAGATCATATTGAATTCTTAACTTCGATTTTGCTTGATAAAGACCAGCCTGAAGAAATCCGAAAAGCAGTAGTTGGTTCCATTTATATTCCCAATTACTCTCAAAACTATAAAATCCTATCAGAATTAATATCCAGGCAAAACTGCGATCAAAATCCGTTGTTAACCAGATCCATAATCGTAGCATTCGTAAGACATCAAAGTGAATTTGGTTTTCAAGTGTTAGTTGACTTACTCTCGTATACGACAGATAAGGAAATTTTCGAAACATGTGTTTTTGCACTTTCAAGATTTGAAAAATCAGATTCAGTTGCAACGCTTTATCAAAATATGCTTAGGTTTCAACAAGTTAATTGCTGGAGACCAGCTTTTAACAATCTGAAAACGTCAATAATTAATGTACTTACTAACTTTGATGAATACAATTCCGCGACAGTTAAAGCCGCAATAGCATCAACAAAATACTTGTATAAAGATAAAAACAAGTATTTACCACTTCTGTTAAATATACTATCGTCAACAAAAGATAAAGAATGTAAAAGGTTAATTTTAAATAGAGTTTACAATCTTAACGATAAAAAGCTTGCAAAAGAGGTCATGACAAACATCGAATTTGACAAATCTTATGAAGAGCTTTTGAGAAAACTAGAAATCTTTGCAAAGTCTAAAAAGGTGAGTTGGGAAAGATGTGACATCAGAACAGGTAACAAAAAAATACGTTCAGAAAGGGATTCAATACAAGAGTATGGCGATCCAGGTTATCGTGAAAACTTTTTAGTTGGTTTTCGCGAGTATGGTCATAATGGTTTAATGGCTGGAATTGGTGTTCTTGAAACGCAGAGAGTTCTTCATGTTCAATCGTCAAAATCCAGAAGTGTTACTGATGATCTATGGTCAAATATTCATGGAGACCCTGATATTTTTTGGGGCGCACGAACTTCTAATGATCCTTCTTTTTCTGGCGACTTTAGTGATCGTGCTGATGTTATAAATACCGCACTCGAAGTTCAACAAGTTAATCCCGGATATCCTGGATTTGGCTTTGATATGATAAGTCACACCGATGATCCCGGACCGAAAATTGATCCTTTCGAAATTGTAGATTTAAGATGTGATGGCTTAATTGAATATTGTTATGAATATAACGGTTTTCCCGTTTGGGGTAAAAATGCAGTTCCTAGTAGTTACGACGTTAGTGTTCCTGCTAATGTTGATGACCACAACAATTTTGGCGATGAACCATGTATTGAATTAAGTCCTGTAGTGCAATGCGGCTTGGCAGGTGGCAATTGCAGTCATATGGTTTGGGCTCCGCTTATTGATCTTCCAGACTGCAGTGTGCATGTCACTTGGGTTGGAAATGATGCGCACATTCGAATAACTGCTAGTGATAATTCAGGTATTCACTATATTTCATATCGATTTGGATTTTATGGGACGGAGCAATATTCCCCTAGTCAAGATCAACATCCATATAGTAACTCTTATTTTTTTGACGTCCCCGAACAATACATATCTGAATCGCAGGATTTCTATTATAGTGCACTTGATAATGGCGGGAATCATGGAAACGCATTTATGATCACTTTAGACCCACCCACGCCCACTAACACACCAACAAATACACCGACGAACACGCCCACTAACACACCAACAAATACACCGACGAACACGCCAGCAATTACAGCCACTAACACACCAACAAATACACCGACTAACACGCCAACAAATACACCGACTAACAC
>SWBX01002068.1_pt1 | contig 20750 bp, 9 predicted proteins | sample 4693051 | NCBI WGS metagenome assembly SWBX01 (sample SAMN10267272, study PRJNA491770) | bioreactor metagenome | isolation source: DHS bioreactor inoculated with marine | place: Japan: Omine Ridge, Nankai Trough | reverse complement strand
TCCAGATCTTCCTGTGTAAAAAAGGCCGTGCCGTAAATTCGCTGAAGAACCTGTCGTTTTTCATCACCCCGCCAATATGCTGACGCCGTGGAAAGCAATTTCCAGGTTTTAATCTGACCGGTATTTCGGATATGCGGACCCCTGCAAAGATCAATAAATTCACCCTGCCGGTATGTTGATATGGATGCTACGTCCAGATCCTCGATGAGTTCTATCTTGAATACATCATTTTTTGCTTTGAAAAAATCGAGTGCCTCGTCCCGGGACATTTCACCCCGTTCAAAGGTAAATCCCTTTTTGATGATCCGAACCATAATCTTTGAAATTTCTTCAAGATCGCTTGGTTCAAAAGGTTTTTCCACATAGAAATCATAGTAAAATCCATCAGCTGTGGATGGACCTATAGCCAGTTTAGCGTCAGGATACAGTTGAAGAACAGCCTGAGCCATCACATGGGAAGTGCTGTGTCTGAGAACTTCCAATGCACGTTCATCACCTTCTTTAATGAACTCCAATTCACCATCTTCCACGATCGGTTCCCGCAGATCCATGAGTTCACCATTGAACATCGCGGCAATAAACTTTGCCCTGTTCTTTTTCCCCTGTATCAGTTCCGCCAGAAACTCAGAAACGGTCACACCTCGTGCAACCGATTTTTTTGAACCATCCGGCAGTTTTATCGTGATTAATTTTTCCGTCATTTTCAATCCGAGGTATTCACCAATCTCCAAAATCCATCATTGCAGTAAACGGGGCTTCAACGAACACGACTTTGTATTCGTTTGAGCCCCGAGGGAAAATAAATAGGCGCGAGGGGATTTGAACCCCTGGCCCCTTCCGCGTCAAGGAAGTGCTCTCCCCCTGAGCTACGCGCCTCTAGTTCCTGATGAGCCCTGGGAGCTTAACCGCATCAGTATTTACTCATATCAGGTTGTTATGTCAAGCATTTTCGCGTTTTATTTTAACTCAGGCTTCAATTCAGGCTCGATTTAAACTCAATAAGATAACATTCAGAAATGATCATAAACGCAACGAATTATGCATTGTGAATTTCATCCGGCGAAATCACGCACTTATAGTAGTGTCCGTCTCCCGCGGTCTGAATCGGCGGAACAATCTCAGAACACTCACGACGTCTGCTGGGACAACGCGGATGAAACAGGCAGCCCGATGGTGGATTCAACGGCGATGGAACATCCCCTTTCAAAATTATTTTATTTGATTTCTTACGAGGGTCAGTCACAGGGATGGATGACAGCAATGCGCGCGTGTAGGGATGCATGGGCCTTTCAAACAGAGTTTGAGATGTGGCAATTTCAAAGAGCTGGCCCAGATACATCACCGCAATGCGATGGGAAATATGTTTGACCACAGACAGATCATGGGCAATGAAAAGATAGGAAAGATTCAACTCTTCACGAAGTTGAATCAGCAGGTTGATCACCTGAGCCTGAATGGACACATCAAGAGCACTGACCGGCTCATCGCAGACAATAAATGATGGATTCAGAGCAATCGCCCTTGCGATACCCACGCGCTGCCGCTGACCGCCTGAAAATTCGTGAGGATATCGATTGATGAAACGGGGAGAAAGCCCGACTTTACTCATCAGTGCAGCCACCCTGTCCTCTTTTTCACTACCGGAGCAAAGACCGTGGTATTCCATGGCCTCCCCCACTATATCCAGTACTGTTTTCCGGGGATTCAATGATGAATAGGGATCCTGAAAAATAATCTGCATTTCCCGTCGGAATTTTCTGAGATCTTTGCCATCAATATCAACAATATTGACACCCCGGTATTTGATCTCACCGGATGTGGGTTCGATCAGTCTTAAAATGTTACGACCGGTGGTTGTTTTGCCACATCCCGATTCACCTACCAGTCCCAGTGTTTCCCCGTCATTCACCGTGAAACTGACGTCATCCACAGCACGAACCCAAGCACTTACCTTGGAAAACACACCGGAAGTCACTGGAAAATATTTTTTCAGATGTCTGACTTCAAGGATGGGATCCATGTTCAATCCTCCCCAACCAGCCAGCATCTGATTGCCCGTTCATCATTCAGAACCGTCAGAGGAGGTTCGTGTGTACGGCATTTTTCAAAACACATTGAACACCGTGGGTGAAATTTGCATCCCTGGGGAAACTCCAGTGGATTCGGAACCGTTCCGCGAATCGGCTGTAACGCATTCTGGCTGTCATCCAGTTTAGGAATGGAATTGAATAACCCGATTGTATAGGGATGCTTTGGATTTCCAAACACTTCCAGACAGAGTCCCCGTTCCACAACTTTTCCGGCATACATGACAACAACCCGGTGTGCGGTCTCCGCCACAACTCCCAGGTCATGGGTAATCATCATGATGGACATCCCGAATTCATCTTGTAGATTTCTGAGGAGATCCAGAATTTGAGCCTGAATAGTGACATCAAGGGCGGTAGTCGGTTCATCGGCGATGAGGAGTGATGGATTACAGACCAGACTCATTGCAATCATCACCCGCTGTTTCATTCCTCCAGAAAGCTGATGTGGATACTCATCAATGCGGACATCCGGACTGGGAATCCCTACTTTATCCAGAATATCGATGGCAAGGTTCCGTGCATCCTTCCAGTCTTTTCCAAGGTGAAGTGTTACCACCTCCATGATCTGATTTCCCACGGTATATACGGGATTCAAAGATGTCATGGGTTCCTGAAAAATCATACCGATATGATTTCCACGGTATTTTCTGATGGCACGTTTATCCAAACTCACCAGATCAATCACTGATGTGTCACAGTGGTAGAGAATACGGCCCCCGGCAATTTTACCCGGTGGATCAGGAATCAACTGCATGACAGACATGGCGGTCACTGATTTGCCGCAGCCCGATTCCCCTACAACACCCAGGGTTTCACCTTTCATAATATCAAAACTCACATCGTCCACAGCTTTAACCAGACCGGCATCCGTATAGAAATATGTTTTCAGATTTTCAATTTCAATGAGTTTATTCTGCTGCATTTTACTGTCTCAATTTCGGATCCAGCGCATCCCGGATCCCTTCTCCTACAAGGTTGAACATGGATACCACAAAAAAAATGGCAAACCCCGGTGTCAGAATCAACCAGCTCTTCATCTGAGCTCGGCCCATACTCAAAATCTCACCCCAGGACGGCGCGGAAGGATCTCCAATTCCCAAAAAAGCCAAACCGGATTCAATCAGAATTGCTGCGGCAATTCCAAAGGTCGCCGTGACCAGTACGGGTGCAATCGCATTGGGAAGGACATGACCAAATATGATGCGAATCCGGCTCAATCCCAATGCTCGGGCTGCCTGCACATAATCCATGTTTTTCAGTTTAAGGAATTCTCCACGGATCAGACGGGCAACACCGGTCCACCGTGTGATTCCGATTATGAGCATGATATGGAAAATGGATCTTTCTTCAATAAACGCTGCCAGAGTAATGATCAGAAAAAATGAAGGAAAACAGATCATGACTTCAATTAAGCGAGATATTACGATATCCGTTTTCCCACCAAAATACCCGGCCAGAGAACCCAGAATTATTCCTATAAACACATAGATTGATACAGCGACAACACCAATGGTCAGTGAAATACGGGCGCCGTAAAGCATACGGGTTAAAACATCACGTCCCTGAATATCCGTACCCAGATAATGATCACGTCCCGGTGCTTGGGTCACATTGAAAACATTGGTCTCACGATACGAATATCTGATGGGCGGGAACAGATACTTCACATCCTCTTCCTTTTCCGAGAGTTCCGTAACCATCGACTTGTAATCTCTGTAAGGCCGCTTTAACGGGAAGAGACTGATGCCGATAAAAACGAGAATCTGAACGCCTGTCATGATCAGAAAAAACCGCGCTCTGATTCTTCGGAACCGTATCGGTGTCATCACCATGCGGCAGGTCAGATAGACCACCAGGTGCACCGGTGCCATAAGCATCAGCAGATTGAAGAAAATATCAATGCTGTTTTCAAAGAAATTTCGATCGAAAAGAGAGATCAACCATGGAAATTCAACGGCGTCTCCGATGATAAAAAAGAATGGTTTATTCAGGGCGATTAATGGGGCAAAAATGGCAAGATTGATCAGTACAACAAGGCTCCATAGACCCACAACCGCCAGCCGGTTTTTTTTGAGTTGCTGCCAGACAATAGTGGAATACGGTATTTTTTCAAACCGTTCGTGAACCACGTTGACTGTGTCTGTTTCGCTCTGCATAACCACCTATTTAAACGATATTCTCGGATCAACGAGAGCGTATGAAATATCTGAAATCAGCAATCCGATCAGGACCAGTAGCGCCGAAATCAGTTGGATACCCATGATCATATTGTAATCACGAACCATGATGGAATCCCATGTCAAAAGCCCCATTCCCGGAATACCAAAGATATACTCGATAATGATTGATCCTCCGATCACCGTGGGCAAAATGGTTCCCAACAAGGTCAGAATCGGTATCATGCCGTTTCGTACCGCATGCTTTAAAATCACCACAGGTTCACTCAATCCCTTTGCCCGGGCCGTCCGAATGTAATCTGACCGGATGACCTCCAGTAACCCGCTCCGCGCATATCGCGATAACGATGCAAACGCCGCATAGGTCAGGCAGACAAGAGGTAATGTAATATGCCAGACAATATCAAAAAATTGCCCGATTGTTGTCAGGTCGGCATAATCCGTCCTTTGAAACCCACCGGTGGGAAACAGATGGATCAGATCACTCCCCTGTGACAGATATTTCAACAACAGTGTGCCCACAAAAAAATTCGGAAGAGAGTAAAGCATGAACAATATGGCGGTCAGGACCCTGTCACTCCGGCTGTCCTGTTTTACGGCTGAAAAAATTCCCAGTGGAATGGAAACAAAATAAGCAATCAGGATTGCTGTAAATGAAAGGGTGATGGAATATTTCAGTTTGCTGATAATTGTGGAAAATACCGGTTGTTTCGTCACATGGGAAACTCCGAAATCAAAACGAACCAGATTCCACCAGTATTTCGTAAATCGCGTATCGAGAAAAAATGTTTCCAGTTTATCCAGTGCTGACATCTGGTACCGCTCATGATGCGTATCAAACCAACTCAACCATTCACTCACGATCTGCTGCTTCTTCTCTTCCGGATCCCCGGGTTTAAATACAAGTTGGCGAATCAGCGCATTTTCGGTATCCGTTTCGCGATTGATCCGCTTCTCAGCAGGACTCAGATTTTTCCCATACGGGTTGATCAGCCGCTGTCTTGCGTTTTGACTCAGAATACGCACTGCGAGATCCCGAATTTTCAGATTATGGGTCCTCCGAATAATTCCGATAAGGTGAGGGACCGCATCCTGTCCAAGATCCTCAATATCGTCCTGCGCTTTAATCAGATCAGCTGAACTCGCTGCTTTGTCTTCATTCAATATAGTGGACAGGTAGTTCTCAATATCATCTTCCTTTAACAAAAACCTTGTATTTACAAGTATCGGCTTATCAAGATTAAACTGTTCCTTGAATATCCTGTATGCTTCCCGCTTTGCCCCGGCAGTGTTTTCACTTTCAGCACCATCAGCACCCAGCAAGGTAACCCCCGGTTTACCGGGAGCGACATTCAGCACGATAAATAACACAAGGGAAATCGCGAAGAATGTTGGTATAATCAGCAGAATTCTTTTTAGAATATAAGCATTCATAAGGTAAAGTCAGAGATCAATCCGCCGGCATATCGACATACCAGGGTAATGAGCTTCCCAAGGGTCTCAATTTTCTGAACTGAACATTTTTCACATAATCCCACCACACCCAGGTTCTTTTCTGAGAAAAAAGGAATGAATACGGTTGTTCTTCATGTAGAATTTTATGATATTGATGCGCCAGTTCTATCCGTTTATCCAACTCGAAAGTCACCCGAAGGTCTTCAATGATACGATCGCCCTCCCCATGTTTGAATCCCACACGATTAGATCCTTTTGGGACATCCGCCTGGGATGAATGGAAGAGTTGGTAGGGATCATAGGACCAGCCAAGCCCCCACCCACCGGTATAGCAATCGAACTCTTTATCATCCATTTTCTTCTGCATGGCAGACCATTCAACGGTCTGTATGTTCATTCGAATACCAATTTTCAATAAATCTTCCTTATAAATGGTCGCCAGGGTTTTCCATTCGTTTGAATTTCCGTAGCAGAGCAGATTGAATTCAAACTCCTTGATTTCACCATCAAAATCCTTCTCGAGCACACCATCATTATCGATATCCACCCATCCCACTTCCTTCAGAAGACTCTGCGATTTTTCGAGATCAAACGGATATGGTGTAATGCTCCGATCATAATACGGTGATTCCAGATAGGCATTCCCGGTGACCAGGGATCCAAGGTTTTCAAACACATTCTTTAGAATTCCCTCCCGGTTGCAGGCATGAGTCATTGCGCGCCGGGTCCGTGCATCTTTAAATATCGGTTTCGATATATTCCAGCCAAGATAGTAGTACCCGAATCGGTATCGATGCTCGTACTGAATGCGTCCATTCTTGAATGGTGAAGATTCCTTGGCATTTTTGATATCTTCTTTGTACTGCATGGGCGTCAATCGACCCATATCCTGTTCACCGCTCTTCAATTTCAACAGATTCTGCTGATCATCGCTGTAACACAGCCACGTGATTTTTTTAATGGCAGGCTTAACGCCCCAGTATGATTCATTCCGTCTGAGTTCAACGGAGACACCGGACTCATACGAGACGAACTGGTAAGGTCCGGTTCCGATCGTTTTTTGATTGAACCAGTGTTCATTGAATTTTAAGCCCAGCACTTCCCGGGATAACCGGGTACCATCATCATCATACGCGTACAAAAATTCCGGGATGGGTTCCAGGCCCAGGGTGGCGGAGATGGCATTATATGTCTTCTTTTTCCATTTCAGGACAACAGTATAGTCATCCAGGGCACGGTAACTTTCAAGATCCTTGAAATAGTTTCTCTGATGCGCCGCCTCAACCTGTGGATTCATAATAATATCCAGCGTGAAGATCACATCCCTGGCAGTAAACTCATGTTCTCCCTTCAGCCATTGAATTCCGGAATCCGACCAGTCTACTGCCGGTTTATGCCAGTACACCCCTTTTCTTAAATAAATGGTGTATTCCCGGTAATCATCTGTTATTTCCATGCGCTCCGCCAGCATGGGTCCCCAGATTTCCGGATCGCTGTATCCATGCCGCAGCCCCAGAGTTTCCCGGACATACCAGTTCAACTGATCAGACAGGGGTGCAGAACTCTCTGTAACAGGGTTCAATCCTTTGGGACCGACATTGCCATACCACTGTCTGAGGTGACCGGTATGATTCGCAAAGGGTGAAGTCTTCATGGCCGTCGGTTTTTTCAGGAAATTATCAATCTCCGGGTGAATCCAATTCCTTACAGGTTCCGTTACCTCAACGCGGTTACCCTGAACAACAAGCCCCCCTTTGTTCACAACATCGGCAAGCCGCTCAACCTCACTGATTAACCGCTCACTGGTATCGCTGAAATTCTCCTGGGCATTGAATAATCTGTTAAGGCGCAGTTCAATATTGTGATTTTGCCAGAGGATCATCATCATCAGAAAAGTGATGACCATCAACAGCAGTATCTTTATGGCGTTCACAGTTAAATTATCTTGTTTCATCATTTTCCTTTTTAAATTTCAGGATCAGAAAAAAACTCCCCTCAAACAAGCGAGGGGAGTGTATCAGATGCGTATAACCGCTTCAAGAAACCTTCAGCAGATTACGGTGACCGACTCTTTCTTCTGAACATAACCATTCCGAAAGAAAGCAAAAGGAGCAGAATACCCAGCGTTGTCATTGCCGGAATTGCAGCAAGTCCTGTTTCAAAACTGTAAACAGCCACATTCATAACATTGGGAGTGGCTGCGATGTCACGTCCATCGGTCACAGTAACTGTTATCAGGTCGTTGCCTCCCCATCCGCCGAACCGGACACACCGGATGCGGCGACAGTAAGGATCGCCACTGGATGTGAACACATACCCGGTGCTCTGCGCGCTGAAGTAGAATCGCCAGTCTCCTCCGTTGGATGACTGAACGCGAACCTGCATCTGAGTCAGATCCAGGATATTACCGAAATCCTGAAGTGTGAACTCTATGGGGGCGGCAAAATTAACATTCGTCGCACCCGGTTCAGGTACTGGGAACTGGCAGATAGCCGGATAGGGTGGTGGTACGCTCGGGGATGTCACACCGGACACAAACGGCAGATCGCTGTCTGCATTGACCGTGAAATTAATTGTCTCAACAGGACTGATTTGGTTCCCATAATAATCAGCAAGTGAGACATCAAGCGAGTTTGCGCCATCTTCCAGAAATTGCGGAACAGGATAGACCGTGACACGATCTCCCATCCATTCAACCTCTGCAAGGTTTAAACTGATGGGATTGCCATTCATCGTCAAGACCAGCGACTCATGGTCAACACCGATTCCATCGTCGATGAAACCGATTTCAAGCGGACTGAACATGGCGAGTGTGCCGCCCTGAGAAGGATTATGATCACCCAGCATGACCGGAGGATTTAAATCATCCGCATGAAATTGCCAGATATGCTGAAGTGAGTTCGGAACAGGAGAGTTATCATCCACGTCCACAGTGACGGTTACATGTGCAAAATCTGAGAACAGCCCGTGTGCTGAACCGGGGAGAACCACATCATAACCATAATCCGAACAGAACGTATTAGGTGGACCGAAAAATTCCACTTCTGAGATAGTGCAGTCAATCTCTGTGAATATCTCTGGAGCATAGCCATGATCTGAAATCGTAATCTGAAGTGTGGACAAGTCAATCCCGGCAGGCTCATCACCGATCCGGAACGAAACAAATGCATCCTCTGCCACGTGCTGCGCTCCGGATTCCGGCAGACGCAGCCCACAGTTAATATAGGGATAAGTTGGAGCAGCCCCATAGCCGCCATAAGCGCCGAGATCCGCAGCACTTTCGTTTTGATCGTACTGACCAGCCATGGTGCAGGTTACCGGATCATCCGGGTTGATAAAATCGATGCAGGGCGAGATCGGCGCCAGGTGATAATCGCCACCGACATAATCAACAAACTGCGGATCAACACCGATCTGGAACGGCAATCCGCTCCATTCATCACAGATACTTACCGTCCCTCCAAAAATATGCTCCCCATTGTCATAGAAACAGTTGTTAAGCATATAAAGACCGCTGGCAGCAACTCGAAGTCCGTACGTGGTGCAATGAGCGAAAATATTTCTCTGGACGACTGATTGGGGGGATGTACTGGCAGCAAAAGCCCCGGTATTACAGTCAACAAACGTGCAGTACTCCAGAGTAAATCGTGCACTTACTGCCCAGAATGCTGTGTCAGGATGCCCTTCAAAAATACAGCCGGTAATCAGAGGACAAACCGAGCCACATGTCATGAAGTTTTCCAAGTATAATCCTGCTGCCCCCTCGATAATTTTGAATCCCCGGATGATAACCTGACCTGAAAACATCGTAGGGTCTGCGATTGTTACCGATGCATTGGGAGAACTCACGGGTGCTGAAATGATGCAGTCCGCCGGTTCCCGACACCAGGATTCAAGAGTGATATCCTCGTTGATCACAACATTTTCAACATAGAGACCATTATCAACAAGGACGGTATCTCCTGCAATACAGGCATCAATGACAGATTGAATGGTGTGACCAGCCGTGTCCCAGGTTGTATAGGGATAAGCCGGGGAAGAACTCCCCTGAGATACCAATCTATAGGTTTGTCCCGCCGCAATGGGAACGCCCAATGCGGTGATCAAAAGACTTATTAACAGTATTTTTTTCATCTTACCATCCTCCCGCATTAATTACAGTTGGCAATTGAAACATCGACGGTATCCCATGACTCACACAGGTTGGCGTCGATGACTGTCAATCCATAGACAGTATGTTGATCCGGAGATACCGTGCAATTGACCGAAGCGCTGCCCGAATCAATTGATCCGTTATCTCCAGAGAGAACCACCCAACGATATGAACAACCCCCTGAACAACTGGAGGCTGAACCGTTAAGCACCGTCGATGTCCCCTCGTCCATGATGATATCGGCACCGGCATTGGCAACAGGAACATCATCAACGGTTATGACAATGGTATCCGAAGCCTCGCAGGTTTCCGAATCCGTTACGGAATAGGTCAGAGTATAAATGCCCGGACTTGATGTATTGAATACCGGAGTCTGAATATCGGTTGCTGATAATGCTCCCGTATCACCGGTCCAAATCTGAGTCGTATAGATCGCTGTGCCGTCAGTGGGATTGCCGTTCAGGAGAATGCCGCTCCCGGAACAGACATTAACGGCATCAGCAGAAACCCCGTCAGCCTCAATGTCCGGAATGGGATCCGCCACGGTAATCGCTAGATAATCGGTGTCCGAACATCCCTTGGAATCCACCACGGTGTAGGCCAGATTGTATTCTCCCGGTGAACTGGCATTGAATGTGGGGCTCTGAATATTCGTTGCCGACAGGGGTCCCGTGTCACCTGACCAGACATGGATATAACTGCCGGTTCCACCACTGGGATTGCCGTTCAGAGACATGGTCTCTTCAAGACACAGCCACTCTACAACACCAAAGGAACTGGAATAGAGAATCGTTGTTGACGGCACCGGATTGACCACTACCGTTATATTGTCCGTAGCACTGCAACCCTCGCTGTCCGTAACAAAATACGTCAGATTATAAGATCCCAGAGTCATGGTATTGAATACAGGGTACCGAACGGATGTTGACGAGAGAGGTCCGGTATCACCGGTCCATAGATGGGTGGGATAAGTGCCGGATCCTCCTGATGGACCTCCGTTCAGATTGAGGTTCTCCCCGGCGCAAATTTCAAAACTTGTAGGATGACCGTTTCCCTGAATCGTCGCCGAAGGATCCGCCACAGTTACCGTGACGTTCTGAACGCCGTAACATCCGTTGGTCCCGGTCACTGTGTAGGTGAGATAGTATTGTCCCGGTGTCGTCGTATAGAACGTGGGGGCCTGGATATTGGTTGCTGAGAGCGGGCTCGTATCCCCTGTCCAGACATGTGATGTGTAGGGAAGGATGCCACCGGAAGGATTACCGTCCGCTATCGCTGATTCCCCGATACACAGCCATCTGTCGCTCCCGGGATTGGAACTGAAATCCACATTGGGAACGGGACTGGGATCAACGGTGATTGAGATTGTATCCAAGGCCACGCAGCCATATTGATCGTAAACAGTATAGTTCAAAAGGAACGTTCCTGAATCCGGGCTGTCGAATATCGGGGTCTGGGACGATGTTGATGAGAGATACACCGCACCGGTTCCCGTCCACTCATGTGTGGGATAAGTGCCGGACCCGCCGGAAGGATTGCCGTTCAGTGATAGATTGATACTTGAGCAGACACTGACACTTGATTGCGGGACGCCGTCAGCAAGAATATCGGCAGCCGGCAGTGATCTGACGGTAACAGCAATTGTATCGACAGCCTGGCAGCCTTCAGAATCCGTCACCGTATATGTCAGATTGAATGTGGTTAATGTCGTGGAATTAAAAACGGGATTCTGAATTGATGTGGAAGAAAGCGGCGTCGTGTCACCTGTCCAGAGATGGGATACGAATGATCCGCTGCCGCCGGAGGGATTCCCATCAAGTTGAAGATCCTCGCCATCGCAGACATCTGCCGTGCTGGTGGCGGTTCCACCAGCCAGGATACTCGCGGCGGGATTCGCCACGGTGATCTCGATGTAATCAGAATCCGAACACCCATTGGCATCAACCACTGTGTATGTCAATCCATAGATCCCGGGACTGGACGTCTGGAACGTGGGATTCTGAATGTTCGTTGCAGAAAGCGGAGTGGTATTTCCTGTCCATGTGTGAGATGCATAAGGCAGTGTGCCGCCTGACGGCGAACCGTCAAGATTAACCAATTCATTGATGCACACCCATGTCTGACTACCGGATCCGCCGGTGATCTGAATGCTCACAGCAGGATCCGGCCAGACTGTGACCGTTATTGAATCGGTGTCCTGACAACCAAATTCATCCACAACCAGGTATGTCAGATCGTAATCCCCGGTCGGTGCGGATGACCCATCGAAATCCGGGTTGGATATCGATGTGGAAGATAGATACGCCGCACCGGTTCCTGTCCAGGAATGGGAAATGATCGCTCCCGTGCCTTGTACAGGCTGGCCGTCAACAGGTAAAACCTCCCCGGAACAGACAAAACCCGGATCCGGCGAAATATTGACGGTAGGATTCTGATTGATCACAACCGTAATCTCACCGGAGCAATTCTCACCCAATCCATCATCCACATCGACGTATAGTGTGAGTTGAGTTCCGGTACCGGCGGTAAATGAGATTGTCCGGGTAATGGCTCCGGAATCAATCACACCACCCAGAATTGTCCATGAGTAGGTTCCCGAAAGTCCGGCAAAGGGCACAGATGCACCATGTCCGGATGTCCCCGCGCAAACTGCCGGATCCACAGTAATGGTACAATCGGCGACGCCATATACTGTAACCGGCAGAAACAGCAGCACACAAATCAGTGCCATGATTCCATGTATCACCTTCATTGATTCATCCTCCATTTCCCTGGTTTTCCCTGGAAGTATTTCATCTCCTCCTTTTAAGTATGGGAAATATTTACTTTTTTATCAAGAAATACTGAATATCTGTGGATTAAAACGTGTTCCGACCACGTTTTTTTCGCAATTTATCCAGTTTTTGTATTGTGGATACGATATTTTTCCGTTGTTTTTTTTCTTCGATCTAATACTAGTTTCGTGTTAATAACGAACTATCCGTTGTCATATCAATCGAGTGTGCGTGCTACAACCAGGAGACCGCGTCTGAAATCCCCGGCTGACGCAAACCGTTCTGAAGTTTTTCGATTGATCGCTTTATCAACCACCGCACATAGCGTGTCGGGTAGTTTGGGATTCCGTTTCTGAACCGGAATCGTTTCGTCCATGAGAACAGCAAAAAACGGTCGTTTGGCATCATATCCCATATGTTCAAGCGCCTGGAAATACTCATTGAATTCAACATCATTTTTCAGCATATATATTTGAATTTCATAGGGGGAGGGATAATTGTAAGGTAAACTCCCTGTAATCAGGTAGTACAACGTAACTCCCATGGAGTAAACATCGCCGGTTTCACGAACATTTTTGAAATTCAATATCTGTTCCGGTGCGATAAACAGTGGCGTTCCCATAAAAAGAGAGGTCCGTGTCAGCATTGTTCCGCCGGCTTCGGTATACTTCTTTGCGATACCGAAATCTGTGATTTTCGGCACCAGTTTTCCCCGGTTCATCTGGAGTAAAATATTTTCCGGTTTAATATCCCGATGTACGATTTCATTCTTGTGAATGTAATCCAGTCCACGAAGCGCATCGCAGATAATCTGACTGGCTTCGCATGGTGCAAGCGGACCACGCCGTTGAATCATATCATTCAGATTTCCATTGGCGGCATGTCCCATAACCAGATATGGTTCAGATGCTTCCAGACTGCTGTCAACATAACGGATCAGGTTGGGATGCCTTAAACTTCTAAACAGGTAAATTTCCCGCTGAAATCGTTTAATCAGAATAGGTTCCGTAAGATTTGTAATCTGCTTCAGAACAAGTACCCGGGATGTCGGTTCGTGATGAACCAGATGGACTTTTCCCATCTCACCGGACCCGATACATTTTATCAACAGGTAATCTTCAATTTTTTTGGTCAACGTCCCAAAATTTTCTTTCAGGCACCGTTTACAGGCATATTTGACCTCCCCGCGCAGTTCTTGAGCCTGTCCATCGCTATTGGCCAGTTCCGTCAGATCCGTTCCGCAACCGCAACGCACAGCCAACTTTTGATCTGTTTCAGGACTCGGGACCTTTCCGGTTCTTTTCAAACGGCATACCGGACACGCATCTACCACCTTCTCATTAGGCATAAGCTCGATGAGAATTCCACAATCCGGACATTTTACCGTTCGGGAAGTCGTGTCAAACGCCACCGTTACCTTCAACTGAGTGAACCCGATTTCGATTATATCTCCGTTCTTGAGTTCAGCAGAACTGGTTTTTTCCTCATTGACCATGGGAATATTGCGTTCACTGATATTGGTCATAATGATTCGAGGCGGATACACTTCAAGAAGAACATGCCTGCGGGAGATGTACGGATCCTCGTCTGAAAGCCGGATATGGGCATCTTTTGCACGGCCCATCACAAGTATATCCGGTTTGTCGATTTCGAATTTACGACCTTTTTCCGGTCCTGCGATAACCTCTAAAATGACTTTCAACGCTTTTCCTCCTGAATAAAAACCAATTTACCTTAATAGACCCACACCTGTAAAGTTGATGTGAGCAGGCAGTGACTTCGGGATCGGGAAATTTCACCTCAATTTTGTTTAAATTTGCACAGGACTATGTTAGATTATAAGAGAATTGTACAATTATTTTTTTATATTTCAGGGAGAGCATTTAATGAAGAATTTTTTTGTCATCAGTATCGTAGTATCGGTTTGTCTTTTATGCCCGTCAGTGTTTGGCGTTGATGCGTCGAAAGCAGATTCAGAAGACAAATCTATCGACCTCGTTCCGGACTGGATTGGTGAGCCGGACATTGCAGGAGCCAAATACGGCGCTTCCGTGGCGACAGCGGGTGACGTGAACGGTGATGGATACGTGGATACAATTATTGGCGCGTACGAATATGACGATGGTCATATTGAAGGCGGTATCGTTTATGTCTATCACGGATCTCCAACAGGGTTTGGTACAACGCCGGATTGGTCCTATTATTTAGAGCAGGCAGATGCATACCTGGGTATCTCAGTGAGTACCGCCGGCGACACCAATGGGGATGGCTATTGTGAAGTCATCATTGGTGCGCCACAGTACGGGACAGGCGGAAGAGTACTCGTAGTGCCCGGATCCAGCTCAGGCCTCAGCGTGAATGCACTTGAATACTGGACCGCTGACAGTGGTTCTTCCGGTGCATTTGCCGGTTTATCAGTAGATACAGCAGGGGATGTAAATGGTGACGGGTATTCTGACATTATCATGGGGGCTCCATATCTGGGCAACGGCTACGCCACTGTATATCATGGCGGTCCGTCGTCAGGAGGAAACCCCACCGGCCTGAGTGATGCGTTATCACCGGATTGGTTTTATACCAGCGATCAGGCCGCATGGTGTGGATTCAGCGTATCTACAGCGGGTGATGTGAACAGAGATGGCTACAGCGATGTCATTATCGGAGCGCCCTACTACGATACAACCGGTGCCGATACCGACGATGGCAAAGCGTTTCTCTTTTTAGGTGGTGCGGTCACAGGGGATCCCAACTACCATGGCTTGAACAGTACTCCAATCTGGACGGCAGACGGCACACAGGCCGGCGCGCATTTCGGTTGGTCAGTAGCGGGTGTCGGAAGTATCCGGGGCGCTAGTCGATCAGATGTAGTGATTGGTGAGCCGGATTATGACGGCGGTGGAAATGATCAGGGAAGGTTTTTTGTATACCACGGTCACTTCACAACAGGTCTTGAGACCACTCCGCATGATATTATTCCCGGCTTGGCTCCAGGAGACAAGTTGGGATACAACGTATCCCATGCTGGAGATGTGAACAGTGACGGATATGCAGATGTCATTGTGGGTGCACCCTATTACGATGTGGATACCGGGGAAAAAGTAATTCTGAATGATGCGGGCATTGCTTTACTATATTACGGAACCAAAGATGGAATCGATACCGGCAATGCGATCTCTTTTCCCGGTGATCAGGCCGATAGTAACTTTGGATTTGCCGTATCGACCGCTGGTGACGTCAATGGCGATGCCTATTCCGATATTATCATTGGTGCACCCATGTATACCAATGGGCAGGCAAATGAGGGCAGTGCATTTGTTTACATGGGTGGATATTCTGGTCCTAATGAGAATCCGGACTGGATTCAACAAGGTTCAATAGAAGGCGAGCACTTTGGGCGTTCAATTGCCTGCGCCGGTGATGTCGATGGTGATGGATATACAGATGTGATCGTCGGCGCAAGCCGGTATGACAGCATCACCTGGTATAATCCGGGAGGCGCTTTACTTTACAAAGGATCGCCGACAGGCCTGAAAACATATAGCAATTGGTTGTATGTCGAGACCGGTAACGATCAGCTCTTTGGCTATAGTGTTGCAGGTGCCGGCGATGTCAACGGTGATGGCTACGGCGACGTGATTATCGGCGCTCCCAATAAAGGCTACAGTAACCGAGGGAAGGTCTACCTGTTCTTAGGTGAACCGACAAATGCGGGACTTGAAACGACTGCAACGTGGTCAATGGCTGTAACGGAAACAGAGATGTTATATGGCAGCGTAGTTGATACAGCGGGGGATGTTAACGGAGACGGTTATGCCGATGTCATCATTTCTGCTGGAAAGTACGATTCCAGTCGCGGACTGGTTGAAGTTTATCTTGGTAATGAAAATGGTCTGGCCTCCACTCCCCAATGGACACAAACAGGTGAGTCCAGCCTCAGTCATTATGGATGTGATGTGGCAAGCGCCGGTGATGTCAATGGAGATGGCTATTCCGATATTATCGTGGGTGAATTCAGTGCTGAGAGTCCCCGCCCAGGCTATTATGGGGGTGCTCATGTTTACTATGGCTCTCCTGCGGGACTGAGTACCACACCGGCATGGACAGGATTCCACCCTTATTTTCAGACCATGAGCATGTACGGATACGCCGTCTCCTCAGCTGGCGATGTCAATGCTGATGGTTATTCAGATGTCATTGTCGGTGCTCCTCACGGTGCTGTCACCGGTGGTAATCCCGGAATGGTTTTTCTCTACCTGGGATCCAGTTCCGGTTTGAATCAGGCTGAAGACTGGTATCATGAAGGTGGCGTTTCCAATGAGTATTTTGGAAAAGAAGTCTCTCCGGCAGGGGATGTCAATGGAGATGGCTATTCAGATTTCCTGGTGACTGATGATGGACATTTTGTGAATCCTCTCACAGGTAAGATTGGATCCGGAGATTCAAAGATTGTGGAGCGGGTGGTGGTGTTTTATGGCGCTGACTCTGTGCCGGGCAATGAACCGGATGTCATTTTTACTGGTGACCAGGAAGACAGCTCTTTTGGCAGCGCCATAGCCCATGGCGGCGATATCAATGGGGATGGTTTTTCCGAAATCCTGGTGGGCGCATATCTACATGATGAAGGATTCAACGATGCAGGTAAGGGGTACATGCATTATGGTAATGGAAGCAACGGCAAGGGCATGTGTCCCATGCAGGTTCGCGTGAATGATACCAATTCCATTATCGGTCCGTTGGGTATGTCCGATGAAACTGACAGTGCAGTGCTTCGGATGAAAGGGCGTTTTGCCGGCGGACGTTATCCCATGTACGCGCAATGGGAGTTAAAACCTTTCGGTACCCCTCTTGATGGAACCGGCATCAATAACTCCAGTTGGTATTATACGGCACCCGGTACACCCACGTCGGATGTTACGGCAGTGGAGGAATTGCATGGAGGATTAGCCGAGGATGCAAGATATCACTGGCGGATGAGGACACAGTATCAACCGGGCCATTTCATGGGTCTTTTGCACAGTCGGTGGTTTGTTCCCTGGTTTAACGGTCCCAATGAATTGGATTTCCTAACCGGCAATAATTACACCCCCTCACCCACGCCGACACCATTTCCCGGTGAAAATTGCAGCAACCCCATCCTGATCTCAGTGGGAGATTGCGTTGCCGGAACACTGAGCTACTACAACGAAAATAATCATGACTGCGGCGACTATCATGAAGGCGGGGATATTGTGTACGAACTGGATCTCGCAACGGAAATGGACCTCATTTTTCTTGGCGAGGCCACTTATAATGCGGATTGGACCATTGCCACCAGTTGCAGTGAAACAGCCGGCGATATCCTCTGCGCAAACTATTATGCACCCAGCGCCTGGTATGATCCGGATTTGAGTTGCAGTGGAATCTCGGCATCCGGTTACAGCCCATTGGAATTTGGCGCAACTCTGGCTGCAGGAACATACTATATCTGGGTCGATTCCAGTACCAATAATGAATTTGGCGACTATTATCTTGAGATTATTCAAGGCATAATCACACCAACGCCAACCCCAACAGAAGTACCTCCCACACCGACACCGACCTTTACACCACCACCACCGACAGACACACCGGTACCACCAACCTTCACACCGACCCCGCCGCCACCAACACCTACGCCTGAAGGTCCGTCCCAGGTGGATACATTCTGCATTACAGAATGGGAAGCCACTGGATTCAACAATGCACGACGCATAGTCAAAGATGCAGACGGGTACTTCCATCTGGTGTTTCACAGCCAGAACATCGCCGAGTGTGGTGAGTTTCACCCTGGAAATCCACCAGGTGCCCCACAACCCTGTACCATTTACTACACACGATCCCTGGTGCCTGCCGATGGGAAAGATCCCGGTCCCCCACCATGGAACAGCACATATTGGAATACGCCTTCTATCATCGCCGAAACTTACGATGAACTCGATGATCGATATCCGGCGATCGCCATTGAATACGGCTCACCTCTATCACCTGAAGACAATGACCGTATCCACGTGGTCTGGCAGCGGGAACGAACCAGCGGAGGTGTTTACGACATTTACTACAGCACCTGTTTGAATCAACCGGCACTCCCCTGTGAATGGGAGGACGGAACCGGTAGTCCAGGATTTCGCGCACTCTATATATCTGCTACTTCGGAGGGAGAGTTCTTACCAAGAAATTCCCTGGTGCCATCCATCTGCATCAACAACGGAAATGATATTCACGTTGCATGGCAGGAAGAAAATTTCCTGAATGAAGAATCATTTATCAGCCCGTTCAGTGAAATCCTGTATAAAGGGTCTTGCTGGATCGGATGGGATGATGCCCGGGTTTTCAACGAAAATATCAGTCAGACCCCTGAAACCAATTCTCAGATGCCTTCCCTCGCCTGTGCGCTTGATAACCCGGAAACCTTTGATTACGGATCAGATCGGGTTCACATTCTCTGGAACGATGACGGAGTTGCCAATCCACCGAACGTGTTTTATAACATGAGTCTCAATGATGGTCAGACAGGGACATGGACGAACCTGGCAAACTGGTCGATTCTTGCAGAGACCGGCGGGTTTGACGGTTATCCATCCCTGGCAGTGGATCCAACAGATCATCCTTTCGGCGTCTGGATGCACGGCGTTACACCTGATGATCCGGACGAAACGTCCGGGGGCGGCCGCGGTATTTATGGACCCGGAATAGATCCCCTGGATACCGGTGGTCTGGAATCATTTCCGGGTCCTGAAGCCGGCATGTATTCAGCGGGTGATCAGGAGATCTGGTTGTTCAATGATCACAGCGGTTCCATCCCGGTGAACAGCACCAGTGAACGGCCCTCTGATTCAGAATTCCCTTCGGTGACTCTGACCACGGAAGGCATAATTACAGTAACATGGCAGGGTTGGTTCGAGGAGGATTATGAAATCTGGATGGATGACAGTCTGACCGGATTCACATCGGATCGTCCCATAAGCAGCGATACCGGTCACGATGACCTCTTCCCGTCAACATGTTTCAAAAAGGATGCCATGTGGTACGATCTACCCGGTAAATCATCACATGAAGATCTGGCATGGATTAAAATTGATACCCTGTTGATTTCCGGTGGCCATAACGCTGCTGCTGCCCTGACGCCGCCTCATGAAATATGGTTTGCAGGATCATCTCTCTGGGCTCCCCCGGCGATACCTCCCACGAATACACCGACACCTGCACCCACCAACACTCCGACTCCCCTTGCCACTGACACTCCGACTCCAACACCGACCACAGCATGCATCCATCACGGGGACGTCAACTTTTCCGGCGATCTTACAGCGGGAGACGCCCAACTTGCCTTTTCCATTGTCCTGGGTGCTTATCTCCCCTCATATGAAGAGGAATGCGCGGCAGATTGTAATGATGACGGATCTGTCACTGCGGGAGATGCACAGAGTATTTTTGGCGCAGTACTCGGTATGGATTCGTGCGCCGATCCGATTTAGAATCAGTTAAGTGAATTAAACAGGTTCTCACACGATGTGAGGACCTGTTTTGTTTCTATATGGCGAATACATGCGGCTGTATCAGTCACAAGACATCGAACCTCATCACATTCATTCTTACGTTCACATTGGCCCTCCATCACAATATGCCCTTGGCCGCAGGGAGCGGTTTCAATGGGTCGGGATGGACCAAAAAGCGCCACTACCGGACAATTCACAGCAGCGGCAATGTGCATGGCTGCGGAATCATGACAGACCAGAAAACGGCTCACTGAAAATAACGCAGCCAGTTCGCGAATATTTAACTGACCCGTCAGATCAAGATCCACATGAACCTGATCGGTAATCTCCTGCGTTCGGTTTCGTTCCGATTCATGAGCGACCATGATAATGGGTCCCATGCCCATATCTGTCATGAGACGAATCAATTCACTATATTTAGCTGCCGGCCATAATTTGTTCTCAATCCGGGCCCCGGGATGAATCACAACCGGTTTTACATCGGAATTCAAAACTGTTTTCAACCGCAACCTCATGGCATCGGTTTCTTCATCCGAAAGATACAGTCTCGGCAAAAGCGACTCAGAAGAAAACCCGTAATGCTTTAG
>SWBX01003381.1_pt1 | contig 20970 bp, 16 predicted proteins | sample 4693051 | NCBI WGS metagenome assembly SWBX01 (sample SAMN10267272, study PRJNA491770) | bioreactor metagenome | isolation source: DHS bioreactor inoculated with marine | place: Japan: Omine Ridge, Nankai Trough | reverse complement strand
CATCCAGCATCTGCTGTGGTAATTTTTTACCTTCGTCGTAATACTGCTGGCAGACTTCTGTGGAGATGGTAAATCCCGGAGGTACCGGAATATCCAGAGCGGTCATTTCTGCGAGGTTCGCACCTTTGCCACCCAGAAGCTGTTTCATCTCCCGATTACCTTCAGTTTGTCCGGTCCCAAAAAAATAAATCATCTGGTTCATATTCGTATCCTTCACGCTTTTGCTAAAGTTGATGCATATTCTCAGTTGGAATTATTATTTATTCGAGACAAAATTTGCCGAATTCATTCCCGACAACCTTATTCTCTTTGATTAATTCATCTATAATGGTATCCAAACCATCCACACTTCTACCCAATACAGCAGCCAGTTCCGCCAGCGTCAATCCTTCCGGACGACCTCGAAATGCAGTCTGTACTTTAAATCTCAAAATTTCTTTCTCACGAGAATTCATGACAGCTGCCCCGCTTTTCTCAGCGCGTTTGGCTTTTTTCTCATCGAGAATTTTCGCATCAACAACGCGACGTTTCCCTTTTGCCGGCACGGTTTCTTCTACCGGTTCTGGTTCTGGAATCGTTTCAACGGTTTCACCTGTTTCGTTAGAAATGGTGTATATCTTACCGTCTTTTATGAGTTTTTCTTCGAGCACAAGCTGTCGCAATGGAATTCTGAGATAGTGCCACTGCATATTGAGTACTTTGGCGATATCTTTCAAGGTGCATCCTGTTGGAAATTGCCTGATGGCTTCAACGATTTTACCTTCCAGTTCACCGAGGTCACGCCGTTTGATCGTGCGTTTACGATACACTCTTTTTGGTGTTCCGGATTCCGGCTCGGAAGCCGGGGTTCTCAAATCGGCACTCCGGGAAAATGATGACTTCTCACCGGGACTCCCTGTATCTTCACGCCCTTTTTCGATCATTTTTGATGCAAATTCTTCAATTGTTTTGGTGAATCCTTTAAAGAAAAGTTCCCATGCTTCCATATCATTCCCCTTTCACGGTGGAAATCGAGTCATCTATTGTAATCGTTATGATCTTCACATTGATGATCTTGTAATCTTAACATCGAATCGCCATTATCCGTAAGGCGACCCATAGAACTGAAAACTGCGGATCAGGATAATTTTAATACCGCCTGTACAATGCTTATAACCATTCCAAAATTGAAAATCAAGAGTAATTCGAATGGAAGGTATCATTCATCTATCATATTGGCAGCCAGGATCGGATGAGATTTACCAGGACTTCATATTGTTCAGAGGTTTTCCCTGAGTTATGAAGTTGTTCATTAAGATATTCGATCTGATGACTCAAATGATCATAGAGTACCGGGACATATTCCAGATACATCGGTTTATGTCGCACAGAGGCTTGAAATCCAAACGTTCCCAGTGCCTTAATATTCCTTTGGAGACACATTAAACCGAAGATATAGCGGTGATGATGTAATTCAGACCCTGATGTGATTTCCATACTACCATAATATTCCATCAGAAAATCCGCAATAAATTGCTCCGGCAGCCGCACATAAGCATCTCGCAGCAGAGAAGCCAGATCATATTCCATTACTCCCATACGAGCATCCTGAAAATCGATCATATATATATCATTATTTTTGACCATCAGATTTCTTGAGTGAAAATCGCGATGAGTAAAGACATCGGGTTCAGCAGAAAGGGATTCTGAAAGCCACAGGAATGCGGATTCCAGTAATCGGTGGGAATTTTCACTGATTTCAATCCCGAGATGATTTCCCAGGAAATGGGTTTTAAAAAAATGCAGTTCCTCCATGTATTTTTCAGAATTGAAGCGAATTTGAAATGCCGGTGTTACCGTGTGTTCTATTTTCTGACAATTACGATGCATTCTGACAAGGATATCCAAGACCTTGGGATAAAGGGTCTTCATTGTGGATTCAGGATTATCCATGAACCGGTGTTGAAGGGTTGTGTCCGTGAGATCTTCCAGAACAAGAACACCGTCAGATTCCCAGGTGTGTTGAATGAAGGGTACCGGCAGCCCGATTTCACTGAGATATTGGGCTGTGAGAATAAAGGGGTCATGAGAAACGTTCACTGATTTTCTGTTATCCATCAGTATCCATGACCGTCCGCCGGAATGAAAACGATAGTAACATCGTGCACCGGCATCTCCCTCTAAAGGAACCGGATCAGTGGCGTTGCCATCTCCGGAAAATGCTTTCACCAGTGTTTTCAATCTTGTCATTCGATCCGAGGTTGTTTTCATGCAGTTTTCTCCAAACAGAGAATATTAGAGCCGTCATACACGATGGCGTCTGAAATATGCGTGTTGCTTGAAATGATTGAATCCGGCATCACCACAACCCGGTTCAGCCAAACATTATCACCGATAATTGAGGATTTTCCGATGACAACGGATTCACCGAACTGGATATTCTTTCCCAACCGCACAGAATCTCCAATAAAAATTCTGTTATCAGGGAAATTGATCAGGTCAGGCAGTTTCCCCATAAATGCATCCCTGTGAGCATCCATGTATCGCTCAGGTGTTCCAATGTCATTCCAGTACCCCATGTGCCGATATACATTGATGCTGCTGCCTTCGGAAAGCGCGCGTGCGTAGAGATCCTGCGTGATTGACTGGAAGGTGCCGGGCTGCACATATTGAAGTAATCGGGGTTCAATAATATGCAGGCCGGTAAATGTTCCGCACCACTGGTAATCACCTGTTTTCAAATTTCCATAAGGGAACCGTGTCAGAGTGCCGTCGTTGGAACCGCCCAGAGGCGGAAATCCCTGTGACACTGAGGGTGGGTGAAGCACAAGCGTGGCAATTGACCGATTCTGTCGATGGGTTGCAATCACATTACTGATGGAAATATCCATCAGTACATCTCCATTTATAAGTACAAATGGGTCATTGCCGATAAATTTCAGGAGAGGTCCCAGGACACCACCCGTGCCCAGGATTTTTGGTTCAAACGAAAAATGTAAATGATCTGAACGGTCCATCTTGTTTCGAAGAACACGCCGGATGGATGCCGGGGCATGGTGAAGATTGATGGCGATATCACGAATACCAGCCTGTTTCAGTTGATAAACCAGGTGCCCGATAACCGATCGATGAAAAAAGGGCAGTGCCGGTTTTGCTGTTTTTTGTGACAGAGGTCTCAGTCTTGTGCCAAATCCCGCTGCCAGTATAATTGCCTTCATCTCATTTCTCCCGACGAAAAAAAACATTGGAAATGCGGATTATAATCTGGTTTTAAAAAAAAACATAAGAAAATATATTTTCGCTGACATCAGTATTGAAAAAGTGTTACGATACGTGCCCGGAGGAAACCTGATTGAATTCAGTCACAATCATTTTCAGAAAAGAGCTTTTAAATTTCTTCAGGGATAAACAGACGATCATTTATTCCGTAGTTTTTCCCATCGTATTGTACCCTCTGCTCTTCTGGGCAATGAACCAGATCATGATGCTGCAGAAGGGGTCCATGGAAGAGATGCCGTCACGGATCGCTTTTATTGAAATGCCGGTGAAGGAAATTGCCTGGGGTATTCTGGATGATCCGGATCGATTTGAGATTCACAGTGCTGCTTTTAAATCGGGTGTTATTCAGACCAGTAAGGATCTTTCTGACAGAGAATTGGATCTGGCCATTCATCTGCGGGAGTGCGGCGATGTGAATCGTGTTGAATTGATTTTTGACGGATCGTCTGATCGGTCCCTGGAAGCCAGAACACGAATCACGGAAATTATCGATATTCAGCAGATGGAAATATTAAAAGCATCGGGTGAGCAGATTCTGGGATATGTACCGGAATTAACGGTAATTTCCACGAATCTCTCTTCAGTCCATGAGAAATCAAAATTTCTTCTGGGTCTTTTACTTCCGATGCTTATCGTGATCATTACGGTAATGGGAGGTTTATATCCTGCCATTGAAGTTATCGTCAGTGAACGAGAGCGGCAAACCCTGGAGACAACGCTCATGGCGCCGGTGAACGGGATGGCTCTGATCACCGGTAAATTTCTGGCTGTTGTATTCATGTCCGTCATGGCGGCAACCCTCAATGTGATTTCCATCCTGCTGACTCTCAAGCACACCCTTTTACTGGGTATGGGAGCGAGTGATCTTCAGTTTAAATTTCCGATCTCGGCTATCCCTTTGATTTTATTGGGTACAGTGCTTGTTGCTTCGGTATTCAGCGCTGCTATGATCCTGTTGGCGTCATTTGCGAAAAATTTTAAAGAAGGTCAGAGCATGGTGACACCATTGTACGCCGTGGGCATCCAACCGGCAGTGGTATCGGCTATTCCGACGGTTCCGTTCAATAACCTGACGGCCTGTATTCCCGTGACAAATGTTTCCCTGATGTTTCGTGCACTTATCCAGGGGAATTGCCCTCTCCTGCCGATGTTGATTACTTTTGCTAATCTGATTCTATGGTGCGCAGTGCTTCTTTTTATTGCGAAGCGGATGCTGAACCGGGATTCAGTTGTTCTCGGATTGAATAAGAAACAGTTTTTCAAATGGAAGTTCCTCTCAAAACGAGGTAAGAAATTGTGATTGAAGTTCAGAACCTGACAAAAACATTTTATGATTCACACCGGGGTGAGATTCAGGCTGTGAACCATATTAATTTCTCATGTCAGTCCGGTGAAATCTTTGGACTGCTGGGTCCCAACGGGGCCGGTAAGACCACAACACTGAGAATGCTGGCAACGCTGCTGACACCCTCTTCCGGTAATGCTTCCATCAATGGATTCAGCATTCAGGATCAGTCGGACGAGGTTCGGGGGCAACTCGGATTTCTATCCTCAACAACGGGTTTGTATCCCCGACTCACGCCCCGGGAAATATTGATATTCTTCGCAAAATTGCATGGTCTTACTCCCGTTGAGGCACAATCACGTGCTGATCAGATTATTGCTGAGTTTGATATTGAGAGTTACAAAGGTGTGCGCTGTGAAAAACTCTCTTCCGGAATGAAACAAAAGGTGTCCATTGCACGAGCTCTGGTGCATGAACCGCCTGTCCTGATTTTTGATGAGCCCACAGTCGGGCTGGATGTTCTGGCGGCGGCCCAGACAATGAAAACGATTTTATCGTACCGCGAACGGGGGAAATGCATTCTCTATTCCACTCACATCATGAGTGAAGCTGAAAAACTCTGTAATCGGATTGCGATTATTCACCGCGGAGAAATCCGAGCTATCGGATCTTTGGAAGAACTGCGGGATTTAACCGGTGAGCGTTACCTTGAGGATATCTTTTTAAAACTTGTGAAAGAGACAGGAGATGATGTGAATTGAGCTGGTTTGATTCACTTGAAAATATCAGGATAATTTATTTCAAGGAAATTCTTGAGATCATTCGTGACAAGAAAATCCTGCTCCTGACTGTCCTGTTTCCGGTCATTATATATCCCATCATATTTTTTGGCATTGATAAATTGCAGTCCACGGAGATAAAACGATCGATCAAAGAGGGTTTCACTGTTGCCATAGCGGAAGATGATTCACTGATCAAATCTTACCTTGATGAATCGGATTATCCTATCCGGTATATCCGGAGCACCCGTCCGGAAATTCCCGTTGCAGCCGGAAATGCGCAAATCGGTCTGGATATCATAAAAAACCAGGAATCCGGACGGACGGAAGTCTGGGTGATATTTAAAAGTGCGGATAAGAAATCCGGTCCTGCATTTCGGGAAATAAACAACATATTAAGTAAGAATCGTGTCAATTGGTATGCTGAGATATTGCGTGGAGAGGGTACGGAGATATCCTTGCCTTTTGAAGTGGATCTGATCGATATTGCCACCGTTGAAGCCCGCAGCGGGCATCTCATCGGTAAAATTCTACCGTTTATCCTGATAATGATACTTATCGGCGGATGTTCATACACGGCGGTAGATCTCATCGCCGGTGAAAAAGAGCGTGGCACATTTGAAACCCTTCTGGTGGCTCCTGTAAATCGTGAGAGTGTTATCCTGGGTAAATTTCTGGTGGTCATGACCACTGGACTTGTGTCGGTCTTCCTCAGTTTATTCGGGATGATTGCATCCCTTAAACTGGGGTTATTCAAGGACTCGACAGCCATTGATTTTGCCTTTTCAATCTCGTTCCAGACCATTCTGGGAATCATCGGATGTTCCATACCTCTGGCGATCCTGTTCGCATCCGTGCTGATGATGTTCACTGCCCGGGCAAAATCGTTTCAGGAAGGCCAGATGATGCTCATGCCGTTCATGTTTCTGGCCATTATTCCCACGATTGCCGCCGTGCTGCCCGGGATGCGCTCCGACTCGTTTCTCATGGTCATTCCCATCGCCAATATTGTGGTCGCCATTAAGGAACTCCTGGAGGGATCCCCAAAAATTCTGAGTCTTATCGGCAGTAATGTTATCAATCTCGTGTATGCCGGTGTCATGTTGAGATTTGCCGTGAGCGCGCTTCAGCGTGAAGGTGCACTGGTTCCCGGCGCTACCGGTGAGAAAGGTCTTTCCGGAAGAGACCCGCTTCGCACCGGAATCGCGACTTTCGTGATTTCATGGCTTATCCTTTACTATTTTCTGACGACACTTCAGGTGAAGAGTCTGGCTGCGGGACTACTCATCGAATTCTGGATTGTATTCCCTTTAATTGCTTATCTTCATCTGCGATACCTAAAGCTTCCCTTTAAGAAAACGATCCAGTGGCGTATGCCGTCAATCCGTGCATTGATCAGTGTGCCGTTCATCACGTTGGGCGGGTTTATTGCTGTAAACGTGATCAGTGTGCAGGTAATGAAGTATCTTCCCATGCCCAAATCATTTATGGAGGGCATGGAGGAAGCTTTTTTCAGTAACGATTTTTCAACAGGATTTTCGATTTTTATTCTATGTGTATCTCCCGGGATCATCGAAGAGTTGCTTTTCCGGGGTGCATTGATGGGTGGATTTTTGCGCCGAATCTCCCCATGGAAGGCAGTTGTTCTCACGGGACTTATGTTTGGATTCTTCCATTTCAGTGTATATCGATTCCTGCCCACCACAATCCTGGGTATCATCTTCGGATTTCTTGTTGTCTATACCGGATCGTTGATCCCCGGTATTCTTGCGCATTTTCTTAATAATTTTTTGGCACTGCATATTCTCCCCTATTTGGAGGAGCAGTATCCGGATCTTCCCTGGGAATCAGATATACCCTGGTTTATCACTGTTCTGGGCTTTGGATTCCTGATTATCGGAATTTTAATTGTTCGAAGTGATTGGAAGAGACGGTCCGGTATTCAGGAAGAATAAAGGAGTTGAGGATGGATTTTATCAGCAGTGTTATAGACAGAGCGAAACAGCGGAACAGGACAATTGTATTTCCTGAGGCGATGGAACCCCGGATTTTGAGAGCGGTGGATTATCTTGTCAGTCATTCAATCGTGCGTCCTCTGCTTCTGGGAAATCCTGATGAAGTCAAGCGGGTTGCGGCAGAGCTGAGTCTTGATTTGGGATCCGTGGAAATTGTTGATCCGGAGAGTTCGTCTTTGAGAGATGATTTTGCATCACGGTATTATGCGCTGAGGAAACACAAGGGGATGACGGAATCCGATGCCCGGGCAACCATGGGTGATCCTGTATTTTTCGGAACCATGATGGTGGCACGGGATCTTGCCGACGGATATCTGGCAGGTGCTGTGACCACCACCGCGAAAACCGTCCGGGCCGGTCTCCAGATATTAAAGACAAAACCGGGAGTAAATACCGTATCCAGTTTCTTTTTTATGATCGTGCCCGACACGAAATGGGGTGATGACGGTATGTTGGTATTTGCGGATGCTGCTATTGTCGTGGATGTTACGGCTGAGGCCATGGCGGAAATAGCGGTAATGACGGCCCGGAACGCCCGGTCCATTGCCGGTATCGAACCCCGTGTTGCCATGTTGTCGTTCTCCACTCTGGGAAGCGGCCGTGGAGACGGTGTGGATAAGGTGCGGAAAGCCACTGAGATTGCCCGGGAAATGGCTCCGGATATCATAATAGACGGGGAACTTCAGGCGGATGCCGCCATTGTCGAAAAAGTGGGTCTGCTAAAAGCGCCGGGAAGCCCGGTGGCCGGGAAAGCAAATATCCTGATTTTTCCGGGTATTGAATCAGCAAATATTGGATATAAACTGGTGCAGCGACTGGCTTGTGCGGAAGCTGTGGGTCCGATTCTTCAGGGACTTTCAAAACCGGCAAATGATCTGAGTCGGGGATGCAGTGTCACCGACATCATCAATACGGCTGCAATTACGGCACTCCAGGAATGATCGGGAAGGCAGACCGGATACCTTGTCATCACAAGGTCAATATGGTACTCATTGAGTTGATCCAAGGTAATTTGACTCAGGGGGAACGAGATGCGTAAGACACTCCAGGATATCAAGAAAAAGTTGATAAAGGAGGATATACCATGGCTCCTGGCGGGTAAAACAGCCGCTGTTCTTCAGGGTGCACTGGTTAAAGCCTCGAAATTGACCCTCTATACCGATCGGATGGGCAGTTACAAATTTGGTGATTTTTTTCAGGAGTATAAGCAGCAGCGTGTTAAATACCGGGAAAATCCACCTCTGGCCGGACATTCCGGAATATACATGATCAATGATATTGAAGTGGGAATCATCGGGGATCCCGAGGTGATTTATCAGCACCGAAAGTATCCGGTTCCGGTTCACCAGATTCTGTCTGGTGAGCAGAAGTTTGAAATTGATGGCGAAATGATGCCGCTACTCCCACTTCCCTGGCTTCTGGTGCTGGGTATTATGGGTAATGATACCGATCTTTCTTCGGCAGTTGCGGAGACTGAAATTAATGCCGACGATATTCAGCAGGTCACAGACACGCTGGGGATCACTTACTATCTTAAACCGGAAATCGATCGACTTCTCGGTAAATAATTTGGAGAACGGGCAATGGCAAATGTAATTTTTGAACATCTATTTAAACAATTCGATGAAAATGTTGTGGTAAATGATTTCACTTTCAAGGTTGAAGACCGGGAGTTTGTTGTTATCGTCGGTCCGAGTGGTTGCGGTAAATCCACTACGCTTCGGATGGTAGCCGGTTTGGAATCCATTACATCCGGGATCATCAAGATTGGTGAAAAAGTTGTGAATGATATTCCGCCGAAAGATCGCAATATCGCTATGGTGTTTCAAAATTATGCCCTTTATCCTCATATGAGCGTATATAAAAATATGGCATTCGGTCTGAAACTGCGGAAGTTTCCTGCTGATGAAATTAATCGCCGCGTTAACCGGGCATCGGAGATCCTGGGTATTGAGGAGCTTCTGGAGCGTAAACCCAAACAGCTTTCCGGCGGACAAAGACAGCGTGTTGCCGTCGGCCGTGCCATTGTGCGGGAACCGCAGGTTTTTCTGTTCGATGAGCCTCTGTCTAATCTGGATGCAATGTTGCGTGTTCAGATGAGGGCGGAGATTCGTCTCCTCCATCAGCAGCTGCAGGCAACAATGTTGTATGTTACCCATGATCAGGTGGAAGCCATGACCATGGGTGATCGTATTGTTATTTTAAAAGACGGTTTCCTTCAGCAGGCAGGACCGCCTCTGGAAATTTACAAACGTCCGGTCAATGTCTTTGTTGCCGGATTCATTGGCAGCCCGTCCATGAATTTTACCCAATGCACCATGGCCGGGAACAATGATCAGGTTTCACTTAAATCATCCAGTTTTTCCTTTGATCTGAAATCACAGTATGCCGGTAATTTCAAATTTAGCCAGGAACGTGAATTGATTATGGGTATTCGGCCTGAAGATTTCTGGATTCCTGACGAGACCCGACCGGTGGCGGACAGCACTTTTATCCAGGGACACGTTAATCTTGTTGAAACTACCGGTGCGGAAATGCTTGTGCATTTCACTATCGGGGATGACGCTCTTGTGGCTAAACTGCCATCAGATTCTGAGGTCAAGTTCGATGAAAACATTCGACTGGGTCTTGAGTTCAGAAAAATCCATCTGTTCTCGAAAGAAAGTGGCGACTCCATTCGCAAATAAATATCCGGGCTCAAAGAACTCGGCTTTGATCTCATGCCAAAAGGCATGGGAATACAGTTTCCCGATTGGAATATTGGAAAGATGAAATATTGGAAAATTGTTCAGTTCGCAGCGATGATATCGCTGGTGCTGTGTCTTTCCCACTGTCATAAGGAAATGGTTGAAGATCCCGTTTATGATTTCATCCTGAATCTTCCTGATGCGAAAAGAGAGTTCCAGCAGGTTATTGTCGATCTCTCTGATCCAACGCATCACGTCCTGATGGGTGACGGATGGAATCTGCCTGCTGAAGGTGCAACGCCTCTGACGAAATTTCTCTGGACAGCATCGGAAGTTGCTTATGTTGAGTTTCCCGTTGAAACGCCGGAGGAATTTGAATTATTGATATGCGTTCGGCCGATTATTTTTGAAGGATCCCCGGAAATCACGCTGGATCTTCAGTTTAACACGCATTATCTTGGTGAAATCACGCTGGCGCCTGACTGGCGCGTATATCGACTGGTCATTCCGGCCGATACCATCGTTGCGGGACCCAATATTCTGCTGATAAATCAGGATCAGGTTTTCCAGCCGATAAATATCTGGGAAGGTTCAACAGATCGTCGACGCCTGGGCTCCACGTTTTCGTATTTTGTACTTCGCTCCCTTCGCGATCCCATTCCACCGGGTATGTACACCCTGTCACAGGTTATCGGGGAATCTGATTTTTACTTCAAAGGCACTCAAAAACATGTGATTCACGATCGGCCGGGATCACAATTTACATTTACTCTCGATCTGCCGTCCCGGCCCGTTTTATCGTTTGGAGCGGGCATCTTACCGGATTCAATTACGTTGGAGGGTCCGCCTGCAATTCTTGAAGTGTCTGTTCGTGAATCCGGTCAGAAAGATATGGAACTGCTGTGGCGGCGGACCTTACAGCCTCCCCGAAGAGTGCTTGAGATGGGTTGGGACACGGTGCGTCGTGATTTATCCCGTTATGGTTCCAAAAAAGTTGAGATCATTTTCAGGACGGATTCTGAGGCGGGTGAGTATACCGAACCCGGTAATGATGGGTCCTGGCAGGAGCCTGTCATTTTAAATCGTCATATTCCCTGTAATGTGATTTTGATTCCGGGAACCGGTCCGGACTGGCCGCCGAAATCTCCGGAAACCGATACAGCAGCCAGTTATCTGCAATCAATCTCAACAGAGGTTTTGAATTTTGATGGATTTCCGACGGGATCAGCCGGGGAAGATACCATTCCGCTGGATATGGATTTGATTCGTCTGTTGAAGCATGAGGGGCTGCAAACCGGATATTTTTACACCGGAAGAAATCAGGCCATCATTGAAGATCGATATTCCGGTGATTTTGATGCAGTAATCGGTTCGAATTCCACCAGTCGGCCTGAGGCGGCATTTGTGGAAAAGGAATTGATTGAGTGGTTCCGGCGGTTGGGTGGCAGCAATTTTATCCTTGTTTTGGAAAACGCCCGTGCTGAATTTGAGCCTGGTTTACAGATCACTCTGTTTCAACATTTTCTTCAGCAGATTCTGCCCTATGGGTTTGAACACAATTCGATTTTCGTGGTGTTTAATCGTGAAACCGGACATCCCGTACTGGTTCATATCCCTGAGAAGTTTCAGGTAGAATCCCTGGAAATCTCTAATTGGGATGATTTGATCCAGGTGATCCGATTGATATATGAGTTAAATGTCCTGGAAAAAGTAAAAATTCCGGAACCGTTTGACAAATAAGATTGTTTAATGAAAATAGTTAGCTGCGCTGACAGGTTGTCATGTGAAGGAAAAATATAAAAATTCAACCCCTGGATATGTGAGAAGAAATTCTTATGATTGATGTAAAAGGTCTGACAAAACGTTTTGGATCAACCGTTGCTGTCCGGGATATCAGTTTCCAAGTGCCTGCCGGGCAGGTGCTTGGATTTCTGGGTCCCAACGGTGCCGGGAAATCCACAACCCTGCGGATGCTGACCGGATATATGCCGGCAGATCAAGGCTCCGCAACCATCGCTGGATTCGATATCCATTCTCAGTCACTGGATGTTCGGAAACGGATCGGTTATCTCCCGGAGAGCGCACCTCTCTATCTGGATATGCTGGTACCCGATTTTTTGAACTTTATATCCACAGTGAGAAAGATACCGCGGTCGGAGATGAAAAATGCTGTGGATCGCATCGTTGATCGGTGCGGTTTGAAAACGGTTCTTTATAAAAAAATCGGTGAGTTGTCCAAAGGATACCGTCAACGTGTGGGTCTGGCACAGGCCATGATTCACGATCCGGATGTACTGGTATTGGATGAACCGACATCCGGGCTTGATCCCAATCAGATTGTGGAGATTCGGGAGTTGATAAAGAATCTGGGTGAGGAAAAAACCGTTATTCTGTCCACGCATATCCTTCCGGAAGTTCAGGCAACGTGCGATCGTATTCTGATCATCCATGAGGGAAGTATTGTGGCTGACGGGACACCCGGTGAGTTGACATCACAGGCTTCCGGGGATGATACCTTCTGGGTCACAATCAAGACCTGGGATACCAATCTCATCTCAACGTTGAAAGAACTGCCGGGAATCTCCGACGTCGTGGAAGATTTCTGGGACAATGATGTGGCCCGTTTCGGTTTAAAATATCGTTCCGGAATGGATCCTGCCGAAACACTTTTTAAAACAGCTATTGAGAAGAAATGGACGTTGATGGAGATGCATCGTGAAACCGCATCTCTGGAAGACATCTTCTCAAAATTGACGACATAGGACTGGAGTATTGCGATGACTGATATCAAAGCCATATTCATACGGGAGTTTAAAAGTTATTTTGATTCCCCCATTGCCTATCTTTTCATGACTGTCTTTCTGGTCCTGTCGGGATGGCTTTTCTACAGTGGGTTTTATATTACCAACACGGCATCACTCCGTCTTTTCTTCGGTTTGCTGCCCTGGACATTTCTTTTCTTCGTTCCGGCAGCAACGATGCGATTATGGTCCGAAGAAAAGAAACAGGGAACAATGGAACTCCTGATGACTCTGCCCATAAAGGATATCGATGTTGTTTTGGGGAAATTTCTGGCAAGTTTCGTATTCCTGACAATGACGGTCCTGTTATCATTTCCGCTGATTTATTCGGTATTTGCATTGGGATCACCGGATATCGGACCGATTATCGGTGGTTATCTTGGAGCTATCCTCATGGGTGGCGCGTATCTGGCTATCGGCATGTTCGCGTCCAGTCTGACTGAAAATCAGATCATATCGTTTATACTGGGCGTAGTGATCTGTTTCGGATTGTTTATTGTGGGCGAAGATTTCGTGCTGATGAAAATGCCCCTTGCACTTGTTCCGTTATTGAAGTTTCTGGGTCTCGGATCCCATTTTAACAGCATTGGCCGCGGCGTGATTGATTCGCGGGATGTGATCTATTACCTGTCGCTTATAACCTTTTTCCTGTTCCTTAATATGCGCTCCCTGGACAGCAGGAAGTGGAATTAAGGAGGTGTAATCATGGCACGACAAAGGATAAAACACGGATCACAATCACTTACCATCATCATTATGATGTTGGGTATTCTTTTTTTCATCAATGTTCTGTCCACCCGTTTTTTTGTACGGGCTGATCTGACGGAAAACAAGGAATACACGATCACGGACTCAACGAAAAGCATCCTTGAAAACCTGGATGATATCGTCAATATTCGATTTTATTTTTCCAAGGATCTGCCTTCATACATCGCTAACCTCGAAAGTCAGGTCAGGGATATGCTGGATGAATACCGGGCATATTCCGGCGGTAATCTGTCCGTGGAATTTGTGGATCCCAGCAGTGATGAGGCTCTCAAGGAAAAACTGCAACGGCTGGGTATCCCGGAACTTGAATTGACGGTATTGGAAAAAGACAAACGGTCTACCCGCAAAGCCTACCTGGGCATTTCCATACAATTTGGAGACAAAAGCGAAGTCATTCCGGTGATTCGAAGTATGGAAAATCTGGAATATGATCTGACATCCGCGCTATTCAAAGTTACGGATACCAAGGAACGCATAGTTGGATGGATAGGCGCTAACGAAGTGCAGAACGAACAGCCGGACGGTTACAAACAAATGATAGAAGTCTTCAATGAATCCTATCTTGTCAGACCCCTTGAACCGGATAAGCTGGGTAAGATTGCCGGCAATATGGATCTGGTTCTTGTGGATGGTTCAAAACCTCTGCCGGACCGGGCACTTTACGCGATAGATCAATTTATCATGAACAACGGTAAGGTTATTTTCCTGACAGATACGGTCAATATTGATCGTCAGACCATGTCAGCGACAGCTATAACGAGCAGGCTGAATGATCTTCTGGAACATTATGGCGTTCAGGTCGGGAATAAGCTGGTGTTGGACAGACGGAATGCGTATGCGGCATTTAACAGTGGTTTTGTCCGGTTCAGTGTTCCTTATCCCTTCTGGCCAAAAATTACATCTGACGGATTCAATCCGGAGGTTCCCGCGGTAAGTCAGTTGGAATCATTAGCGCTTCCCTGGGTCTCACCACTCCATGTACGGGAAGATGAATCCAGTGAACTGAAATACACATCATTGGTGCGTTCCTCAAAAGCGTCATGGCTGGAGGAAGAACCCTATGATCTGAACCCGCGTCAGCGATTTGATGTGACAACCAACGATCTGACGACAAGTCAATTGGCGGTGCAGGTCGACGGCAGGTTCAGGAGTTTCTTTGAAGGAAAAGAAATTCCACCGGATCCTCAGGCGGGTGGCCGGGACGGCGAACCGCCTGTTCCGGATGAAGTCAAAGTGGATAGTGAGGATACATCCATCATTGTACTTGCCAACTCACGGTTCGTAAACAACCAGTTTCTACAGATGTTTCCGGGAAACCTGATATTTATGCAGAACATCGCAGATTCATTTTCGATTGGTGATCAGCTCATTGGTATCCGATCAAGAAAAGCAACGGAGCGAATGCTTGATTACGGATTTTCAGAGGACGAACTTGCTGATAAAGAGCGTGATCTTGATACGGAAATTGAACAGAAAAAGACATTTCACCGGGTTCTGGGAACCGTTGGTGTTCCCATTGTTCTGATTGTATTCGGTTTTACCCGATTATCGACCCGAAGAAAAAGAAAAGATCTGGATCAGGATGGGAGGATGGCGGCATGAACCGGTCAACGATCATCATGATATTTGTATTTCTTATTCTTGGATTATCCGTTTTTCTGGTGGAAAAACCGTTTACGGAACACGAGCGGGAATTGCCGCCGGAATTGGGTCTTATGTTTCCTGATTTTGATCGGGATACGGTGACCCGGATGGAATTCGGTTCTTTTGGCGGCTCAACGGTTCTTGTGAAGGAAGCTGATCAGTGGCAGGTCATGGATGGTGAGCAGCGGTTCCCTGCTGATGAAGAAGGGGTTGACAAAGTGCTTGAGACTCTGGAATCCATGGAAGCCCGGGAAATCATATCCAAGAATCCGCAAAAACATATCAAGTTCCAGGTCAATTCCCCTCAATCCAGTGAATCAACTGATGCCGACGGGAATTCTCAGCCGTTCCAGATGGGCACGCTCGGAACCGAAGTGATTCTTTCCGGGGATGGTGATCAGGAAATGGTTCACCTCTTTGTCGGGAAAAATGGTTCAGTTGATTTTATGACGACTTACGTTCGCAAAGAGGGATCACCCGCAGTGGTTCTTGTTGAAGGTTACCTGAAAACCGTTTTTGGCAAGGGAACAGCTGCCAACTGGAAAGACCGGACCCTCAGCAAAGTGGAACCGGAACAGATCAAGCAGGTGGTTCTGGGTTTGGAACCCGATCAGATCATTCTGGAATCTTACACGGATTCCGATACCGTTACGGATTCCACGGCCAGCAATGTGCCGAAATGGAAAATGATCGCTCCCCGGGATGGCAAACTCGACAGCAAAGACAGTGATCGACTGGTGAATATGTTCCGGCGATTTCTGGCAACGGATTATGCGGAACCCAAAGATGATCCTGCTGAGTATGGGTTTGAAGCGCCGGCAGGCCGTGTTGAACTGGTATTGCACGACGATTCCCGAATGGTTTTCCTGTTTGGTGCGGAATCCCCGGAAAAAGCGAATCACAATTATGTGAAGGTTGAAGGGGAGGATCGTGTTTTTGTTGTGCCCAAATACCGCCTGGAAACGGTACAGAGACAGGTGACAGATTTTTTCCCGGAAACTCCCAGCGAATCACCCGGAAAATAAGCGAAAAAATTGACGACTCCTGAAAAACGGCTGCTGCAGTTAAGGCTTCCCGGAGGCAGTGAAAAACATATTGTCATGGTGCCTGACGGGTTGCCGGTGTCCCAGGAATCGATTTATCTTGCAGAGTTTGTGCTGGAAAGTGGCATCACGATTCGGTCGGGAGTGGATCTGGGTACGGGATCAGGTCTCCTGGCCCTTCTTTTGGGTGCAGCGATACCGGCAGCTATTTTCACCGGCATTGATATTCAGGAAGATCTCGTCGTGACGGCGCGATCCAATACCCGTTTGAATCAATTGGAAAACAGGGTCACATTTCAGCACGGTGATATCCGATCAGCAGATGATCTGCCGGAACATTATTCCCAGGATCTGGTCATCGCAAATCCGCCGTTTCGCAAATTGAATACCGGCCGTATCAGTCCTGATCCCAATCGGTCTGTTGCATGCCATGAGGTTTCCGCAACCCTGTCTGATTACATTCGCAGCGGAGCGCTTATTCTGAAGGATCGTGGTGTCTTTGCTCTGGTGACCCTGCCTGAGCGGTTGATGGAAGTGTTGTCTCTGCTGTCGGAACGCCGGCTTGAACCGTGTAATCTCCGGTTCGTTCACCACACCATGGATTATCCTGCCAGCGCCGTTCTGATTCTTGCACGGAAAAACGGGCGGGGCGGATTGATGATTTCTCCCCCACTGGTAGCGTGTCCAGACTGAAGAAAGAGCTTGTGATGAATTATACCGGGTGATGCGGTATAATCCGATTATGAGATCGGCTTTCCGTATATTTACAGCCCTGGTAATCGGCATATTCAGTATCAGCAGCAGCGGTGCGTTTTCTCCGGGGATGCTGAAAATTACAACATCGGATGATACCGGGAGACCCCTTTCCGGAGTTGGAATCACCATTGCATCCTGTGATGTGGATTCCATCGAATTATTCCATTCCAAAACCGAATTAAAGGGTACGCTTTTCATACCTTCCTTTCCGAACGGCGTGTACCGAGTTCGTGCTGATCGCCCGGGATTTTCACCGGCACGTTCAACCTGTTTCAGGGTGCGTTACAATACGTTGATTGAAATCGTTCTTGAGATGGTTCTCGAGGATCCTGGTCCCGGTCCATCAGCAGAAGATATGACCGCCATTACAGAAAAGCCGTACCCGTCAATAACACGTCTCATTTCACTTGATCGTTTGAAGGGTCGGGCCTCTGCTTCCATACCGCTTTTAATGTCCGAACTACCGGATATTCTCATCAGCAAGGACCGTGAAGTGATCCTCACGGGAAGCCGAAGTTCCGACATCCGCTATGTCCTTGACGGACTGCCGCTCTTCTCCCCTGTCAATCGCGGCCATTTCATGTCGCCGCCACCATTATTTCTGGGTGAACTCAAACTTGTAGAAGCCGGTGTGAGCGGGTTTTCGGAAAGCTCCCTGGCCGGTGTGTTGGAAATGTCCAGTCTTGGGAATGAACCGAGAGATTTCGATCATGTTCTCGGAGGATCTTTTAACCTGGCAAACAGCAGTTTTCTTACTGATCGTGAATCGGCATCTCAATTCGATTACTGGAATGAACAAACCGGTACTGTTTTTGAACAGCCGAAGACGGATCCACGGATCGCTTCCAATGAAGGACATCTTCTTTCCAATTTTAAAATTGATAATACGTCGATTCTCCTTGCCGGCACATATATTGAGTCTGATGCATTACCTGAATCCGATTTTGCCGGTGACAGCGCGTACGAACTGTCAAATCTCTGGTTGAAAGCAACTCAGGCGGAGACGTCTGTTGGGGATTTCCGGTTTTTGGCGGCGTTTCAGGAGGAATGGGTCCGACCGGATAATCTCTTTCGTCTTCGTGGGTATAATCCGATCTATGATCATTCCGAGAAACGCATGTTTGTATTGGGTTGGCAGACAGAACTGCCGGGTAAAATCAAATTCGGGATCAGTGCGGATTACATGAATGCTGAAATCGAGAGTGGTCCGGGAACCAGCAGGAATTCCATTGAAACCGATCCCGGAAAAATCGGGAGTGATTCCGGTGATGAATACCCGGATTTTCCATTTGTGCGTGTGGGTGATTACTCAGTGATCCGGCTCCAGAGTTACGGTTCGCTGATTTCCCCTGTCCATGCCGTTGATGCCGGATTGACATACCAGTATCTGAAATTGAGATGGTCTGAGGGGTATTTCCCGTCATTGGATCCATATGCGAGTGAATCAGATGATATCCTATGGGGCATGGATACCGGTGACTGGGAATTCAGTCTCTGGGGCAGGGATCGCTGGTTTGCAACGGATTCTCTCGAAATCAGCATCATCATGCGCTGGGACCGATATCATTATCTTGAAAACCCGGACCATATCTCCACCCGGCTGATGGTCGGTTATTCCATCCCGCAAACGCGATTTTTCGGCGGTATCGAACGTCTGATCATCCCTCCCGGATTGGCATACCTTGAATCTCAAACATCATGGGATGATTCGGATTATCCCAGGGTATCCGAGGCTCAAACGGGGTTACGATGGTTTGCCGGCGCTCATCACAAGATCCATGACAGTTTTACCATGGAGTTGAGTAGTTATTATGCGTTTATCAGTAATCCGGTTATCGCCGTTCCCATTCGAAGGACAGAGCATCTTGTGTTTTATGAATCTGTCTCCGGCCAACGCGTTGAACGGACCGGGATAATGTTCCAGGGCAGATACAAACCGGTTGCCTGGTTTGATGTATCACTGGATTATAAATACACCGATGGGAAATATCCCTGGCCGGGTGATCTGCCTGAAGGCCGGTTGGTGCCCCAATTTCAAAATCGGTACGCCGTCACTCCCTGCGGAGATATTTCCGGTGATCCTGTTCCGGTGGATTATAATATTGAGCACGCAGTCGCTCTTGCAGGCAGTATACGGATCGGAATACTCTGGAATACCATGTTCGGGTTCAACTGCAAATATGCTTCGGGAATTCCCTACACGCAAGTCGAAAATTCTGAGGAACCGTTTGATCGTTGCCATGCATCGGATACGGTAAACGCACGAATCGGGGATTCCTGGACGCGAATTGATCTTAATCTTTCAAAAACGTTCAGTATTTTCAGGGGAATGTCGCTGCAAACGCGTCTCAATATGATGAATGTACTGAATACTTTGAATGGATCACCGGTGGATCCGTATACCGGAAATGATTATGTGGAACCATATGCCACCCGTGGTAATTTACCCCGGACCATTTCGGTTGAACTGGATTTTTTTATCTGATTCCAATTTTCATGAAAATCGTCTCCTCCAGAATCACCGGCAGGGAGATGTGTCTGAGGGAGAAAGCGGATCAAAACCGATTTAAAGCCGCTGACGGCCCTCACACCGAAGTTTTCGTATTCGGAAACTTGTTGCAGAGCGTTCCGTGAACAAAACTTCACCCGCTGCCGCAACAGTGCCGGTAACCACGAAACGCGTTCTCTCCCGCAGGAGATATTCCTGAATGGGTAAAAACCATATTATTTTAGGGTGCACGGATCCGGCTTCAAAGTGCTTTCAAACCCGCATGAGGGGGGATGATGAAAAAAACCAAGAATAGCATTTTGCCGCTGACGTGATTCTTTTGCGATGGTTTTGCCGCTGACATGTTCCCGGGGCTCCGCGTCCGCCTTCGCCAGGAGGTGACCTGAAATAAGCGAATCGCAGATGGCTACGGCGGGACGCTCCACCCCGGGCTGGTATGTCTTACCCCTTCAGGGCAAGTGGGACACCGTGAATCTGGTGATTGCTATGCATCGGAAAGGCTGCAGGATTTTGTTAATTTCGCAGGAAGCCAGTATGGTGGATGGCGGATCAGTGAGGAATGGAATACGTGGGATGAAGATGAAAATGATTGGATCAAGATTCACCATCTACTGCTGCTGAATTGAGAGGAATCCTGTGGGTGCATACCGACACGGAAAAAGTGCATTATCTGTTTGGTCCCTGGGATGGTGAAAACTGGTGATCTGATCTTTCGGCTTCATAACTGTGGTCTGTTCCAGGAAGCAGGAACAATCCCTGGCTCTGATTGATCCGGATTCTTTGGTATTTAAAGGCTTGGTCTTTACCCAATTCCCGAACTGTTCTATCCTGAAAGGCATGAATCCGGATTTTACCCTTCATTTTGAAATGATCCAATCTTCGTTCATCCTGACCGCCGTTGTATTAACGAAGGTGGTGCGACCTCAGTACATCGGCAACACAATTGTTACAATTTTTATCAACTATTTGAAAGGGGCTGATCATGGCCGGGCACGCAATCCCCGGAACAGGAAAAAGGAGGAAAGTAATGTCAGAATTTTTTAATAACAAGGTACTATTGATATTAGTAATACTCAGCATGACTTCCTTTACTATATTGGGAAAAACAGAGACTCAAGAATCATCCGATAACAGTGATTCTGTGTTAATGTTGAGCTTATTATGCCCGATAGTAAAATGTGAGAAATCTTCTGATGAGTTATCTCGATTCTGGCACAATGCATGTGAGAATATAAATTTTGAAGATACGATCAATATTTTTGCGATCGGACCCCAAAGAGTATGGCCCCCAATTCATTCATCGAAATATTCTGAAACCTTGCAAAAAAAAGACCGAATTCAGCAATCGGAGTTTCACGAATTAGCAAAAACACTTGTTCGAGACCTGAGGACTTTCGAAAGCACGCTTAAGAATATTAGCAATCA
>SWBX01001680.1_pt1 | contig 21002 bp, 12 predicted proteins | sample 4693051 | NCBI WGS metagenome assembly SWBX01 (sample SAMN10267272, study PRJNA491770) | bioreactor metagenome | isolation source: DHS bioreactor inoculated with marine | place: Japan: Omine Ridge, Nankai Trough | reverse complement strand
TGGTGGTGTTGCAGTTTGCTTATTCAACGCTGCTGAACGTCTTCTTTATGAGCATCGCGTTTTTTATCACACGGTTTATTCTGCCGGGAACAGATTTTGTTACCATATTCATTGGTATGTTTGCCGGTCTGTTCCTTGTATTGATCATCCCAACGGTTATTGATAAATCATTTGGAGAAAAAATACGGAATATGCGCCGATTCCGGTTCATGAATCGGTTTATGGAGAAGTCAATATCCGGTATGACCCGGGTGTTTTTTTTTCCGCTTTACGGTGCTATCAATCTGACGTTTTTCAGCAATATCCGGAAAAAATTCATCTATCCCATTTTTACCAGTGTTGGTATTGTGCTGGGCATCTTTGCCTTTGTCCGGATCTTGAGTCCCTATGATATTATTTCATTTAACGACTATGCCTATTTTCCCCATGATCTTGGGGACAAGGGTGTGGAAACCAGGTACTACCGGAATTTGAGAACCGGCAGCATGTTCAAATTCCGGGTGCCGTCTATTCAGGGGGATGTCATAGAAGATCCTTTCGTGAAATTATTCATACCCTTCAAAGTGTCGACTCATACTTCGCTGCTTGAGGAGATTTGTCCGGATCTGGATGAACTTCAGAGCGGCGGATTCAACTGGAAGAATCCGGATATGACGGATTCCCGGCGCGAAGAAGCACTGAGTTGTCTGGCGAAACTTCACCAGATCTATCTCAATGGTACGCTCAAGATGGATCTGGATTATCTGTTTTACAGGGAACCGGAAACGGGTATGAGCGGTATTATAACGTATATCAGTGTTGCCGAACTGCCATCCGGGAAAAATAAATTTAGAATTATTGAAGCTGTTCCCGATAAAGTGCCGGATTCAAGTGCTGAAAATCCCGCTGAGCCTGACGATCCCCCCAAAGAATTTTTCATCCCGTTCTGGGTGGCGGGTTAGTCCCTTACCTAATTTGCCAGCGAGATATTACTGTCCAGTTCTGGGTTGTATGGCAGCAGTGTTTTCATGAACGCGTCCAGTTCCCGGTCGTCTGCTTCCGGCGCCAGGTTCCCCAGATACATCAGGAACCAGATGGGATCGCATCCCGCATCGGTGTTTATCACCAACTCACATGAGGCATCGTAAAAATAGTATTCCGACCAGGGACCTTCCGCCAGATCCGTCCGGATATGGGAGGAGTATGCCGGGTCGTAATACATGTCCACGTAAACCGTCATCCAGTTGGGGCCGGGATCGTACGTGCCGGTTATGCTGAAATAGATGGGTGTTCCGTTGTAATCGTACCCGCTGGAACTGCCCATGAAACCGGTGCCGTCCAGACCGACCCGGAGATCATCGAAAAACAACGCGGCATCCAGGCCTTCACATCCCAGTTGCCCGTTGACGGAGAATAACCCGAAATCAAACGTATGGGCATTACTCAGGAAATAACCCAGTCCTGTAGTGGCCGGTGGCATCCGGGGATCGGCATCGTTATATGCCAGGACGAACCATTGGAGTTTTACTCCGGCGTCCTGAACAATCCCCTCCCATTCCAGGTCAGTGAACGTATATTTATTGGTGCTGAGACCATCCTTGACAGTGACAAGTTCGGCATAATTGTTTTTCATGATGACCAGAATGAATTTATTGTGTTTGTATGCTGCACCGGGATCACCATTGGCCATCCACATGAACTCAGGCGAATGCTCAGGATTAAGTGTTTCACCTTCAGCCGGTGTTTTCAGCTCCGGGGCAATATTATTCATGGCAAATACACTGCCCAATTGCAGTTCCACTTCAATTGAACTGGCATTAAGCGTGGCCATATAACCGTAGAACTTGCCCACATCATCCCATGCACCCTGGTTCAGCCTGTCCCATATCACCTTGTGAGTTGCGGACATCACATCTTTTGCATTGCTGTCCGACGATGTATCGGCGTTGGAATCCATCAGATCATACAAGGCGGCCATAATGGAGTTTTCGCTGGCATATCCCTGGCTGTCCCCGGTGATTCCTCCATTACCCAGTGTTTCAAGATCATCATCGATACCGCTGTCCTCAGTATCCTGATACCTTCGATCCCCGGCATTGGGAATGGCAGGAAGGGGAATACCAAGGTTACACTCGGAATGGGTCTGGATAGCGATTCCGAAAAATGTCGCCCATCCCTCAGACCAGGCCAGCCGCACACCGGGACCTTTACCGTTATCCGGAATTGTGGTGCCGCCATCGTGTGAGCCGCCGGGGGAGTTGTCAAACTTCGTTTTTGATCCTTTATCACCAAAGTAATGACCATACTCATGGAACAGAACATCCCAGTCCAGGGCATCCTGCCGGATAATATTCAGATTCGTTCCATCATAATTGGAAACAGTCCCGCCCACGGGAAAAAGCACGGAAATTTTCGGAAGCAACACCTCTTCATTCAGACAGAATGCTTCAAGACCGGCCTGCAGCATGGCATCCAGAATAGAAAAAATCCGTGGCGTCAAGGGGTCTGTCGTACTGCCGCTCACAGGTGCTCCCGTGGTTAGATTGATGGTTAGAGCCGGGTCTGTATAATTTTCAGAGACCGCTGATTCCATGAAATAGGTGTTGGCAGCCGTGGATCCGAGACTGGCAATGAGATCCGAAGTAATGGCGGCATGCACCTTCAATTTAATATCCGGTCCATCGGCATCGTCACCACCGGTGGCAGAAACGGTATAGGTACCATCCAGCATTGTCATTCCCACACCCATCACACCATCTGTGGCGCCGTCTTCATCCATAATCTCGATTTTGGCGAACCGGACAGGATGTGATGTGCCGGCGGAATCTTTATACGTTACTTTTCCGGATACCACCACCGTGGCTGTGCCGGGCAGAGGAGCCATTGCCGGTGCTGATTTTTCCAGCGCTTTCCTCACGGCGATTTCAAGAAATTCCGGGAGCTCACTCACCTCTCCCGAATGGGATATCTCAGCATCTTCAAGACCGGTACTGCCCAGAAGCGTATCTTTCTCCGCCTGGGTTTCCGCCTGGCTCATCTCCAGAAGAATAAACGGATCCATACCGGTCATGACGCCGGATTCACCGGCAATTATATTCAAATGCCGCCGGCCGCTGGATGGATACGTCAACTGCACATGACTCATGAAATCCAGATCCACACTATACCGGCCTGTTTCCTTCAGTTCCACCGTCAACCGATGCGTGTAAGTCTCCCCAACAGTATAATCCCGGGTCCATTCCAGAGTGCCTTGAACCAACCGGATTTCCGCCGGCAGTTGTATCCGGATCAATATATCCGGCATGTCCCGGGTGGTCCGAACAGATACTACCATGATCTCCGGCATGTTCAGCGCCATCGCAGACGACTCAAATGTCATATCAACGGTGAGGGGTGATGTTTTCTTTACCGCCAATCCTTCCACCGGTATAAAAACAGTCCAGAGCAGACAGGCGATAAATCCGATAGTTAACCGGCCTCTTCTCCGACCCTGAGTAATTATATTATTATGTGTTTTCATGTTTTTCCCCTTATTCAATTTACGGTTTTTCCTCTTCTGTAAAAACCAGTATAAGAAACCCGATAAAAGTTGTCAAGAACATGTGCCCGGGTTGAACTCGATCCGGACAGGCGATACAATTATTTATCTGAGTGAACGTCTTGGGGAGAATCAAGTTTTATGAAACGGGACCGGACAGACCCTCAAATTCCAGAAGAGAAACCGGGAGTTGAATCCTGGGCGCCGGGTAAGCGGATTCTGGATCATTACGTCATCTCGAAAATTCTGGGTGAAGGCGGGATGGGGACGGTTTATCTTGCATGTCGGGAAACGGACAATGCCTGTTTTGCTGTCAAGACGGTGATTTCCGGTCATCTCCGGAACCGGGGGGCTGAGCGATTATTCATTCAGGAGCTGCGCACATGGATTGATCTGCCCGGGCATCCGAATCTGACGGCCTGTCGATTTTTCAGGACGATTGAGGATCGGCTGGCTATTTTTGCGGACTATGTGGATGGCGGATCACTTCAGGAGTGGATAGTGGGGAAGAAGCTGCTGTCTCTGGACAGTATTCTTGATGTGGCCGTTCAGGCGGCGTGGGGGTTGCATGCGGCTCATGAAGAGGGCGTCATTCATCAGGATGTAAAACCGTCCAATATTCTTGTGACCGATGAAGGCGTTGCAAAGATCACGGATTTTGGTTTATCCCGCGCCCGTCACAGTGTCCCGGTGGATGAACCGTTTATCCGGGATTCGAAGCACTCTGTTCTGATCAGTTCCAGTGGTATGACCTTGGCATATTGTTCACCGGAGCAGGCGGCCCGGCAGAAAATCAATCGCAGGACGGATATCTGGAGTTGGGGATTGACCGTTCTTGAGATGTTCACGGGTGAGGTCACCTGGCAGGTTGGGGCGGTGGCGAACCTGGTTTTGAAAAACATTGCTGCCCGGGGTGCCGTGCCACCCTATCCGGAAATGCCCTCTGAGCTGGTGGATGTTCTAAGCAAATGTTTTCAGGTTGATCCCAATGACCGGTGGCCCAATCTACTGACTGTTGCCCATGAACTGCAGCAGATATACCGGCAGTATACGGGCAAAGAGTTTCCGCGTCCTGAACCGGAGTTCACTCCGGCAGGATCAGCTGTCAAATCACATCGCCAACGGTTCACCGCCGGCGGCCTGCGATGGGATAATCCGTTGATCTGGCTGAAAAAGGCATTTGAAGCGGCAAACCGGGATCTGACTGACACCGATCTGCATCACGGTAAGTGGACCGGCTCACGGAAGGCTCAGGTGCTACTGGATCTTGAGATATATTCACAGGCTCTGAGTATATTCACGGATCTTGTGAGTGCCGGTGATCGGAGTCATATTCCCGATCTTGCGAAATTAAGCTACAATAAAGCCCTTGTCCATATCGTTTCCGATGATGTACCGGGGGCACTCAAGCTATGCGAAATCTCACGGAATCACTTCCAGGATCTGGCAACAGCTGACCCGGGAAACCGGTATTATCATATGGATCTGGGATGTGCCGTGAAACTAATGGCCGATCTGATGGATAGAAAGGGTGATTTCCAGGAAGCAATTGATCTTTACGACACTGCGTCTGGAATTCTTAAGGCATTCAAAGGGTATGCGATGGACCCTGAGATTCAAAACTGCCATACGGCTGTTTTATTGCAAAAATCCTCAACCCTCCGGAACATGGGTTATCTGGCTCAGTCAAATGCACTGCTGGATCAGATAATTGCTATCACGGAAACCTTTGCGGCTCAGGCTGATGGGAAGGATTTCCAATTTAATCTGGCGGTGGCATACATCAACAAAGCCACTCTGTTAAGAAATTTAAATGAGATCGAAGAGAGCGTGCAGTTCCAGGAGAAAGCCGGGATTATTTTCAAGCGGCTTGCGGAGGTTAAAAACCGGGATGATCTCAGGGTTGAACTGGCAAAAACCCTGGCCACGCAAGGCGTGGGATTTTTTATGTTGGGCCGATCGGATTCCGCACTTGAGTTGATGGCTCAGGCAGCGGAAATCCTGGAAAAACTGGTTTATGATGCCGGGCTATCGGAACTGTCGGATTTCCTGGCCAAAGTATATGTGAATCAGGCGAATATCCTGGATAAAACCGGCAGCAGTCACGCGGGTCTCGCGCAACTGGACAAAGCTGAAACGATTTATAAACATTTGATTTATCTGGAAGATCGTCAGGATCTGACCGCTTTGCTGGCTATTGTCTATACCAATAAGGGTGTAGCATTGTCGAGTCTTGGTAAACTGCATCAGGCGGCGGATGTTACGACAAAAGCCGTGCACCTTTTGGAAGCACTTGAAAAACGTGAGGGTAAGATGGAATTTGCTTTCCAGGTGTCTCTGGGACAGATGAATCTGGGCAGTATGCTGACCCGGATTGATGAACCGGAGAAAGCCATTGTCATGTTTGATAAATCTCTGGAAAGAATGGGACATCTCATAAAGGATCACGGTATGAGTAATCTTCGGAATCGATTTGCGGAAATTCTGGCCAACAAGGCTGAAGCGGAACTGAAGTTGGACAATCTTCAATCTTCCCGGGAGTTATTCCATCGAGCAATCGAAATCCGTGAAACCCTTGTTTTTGTTGAAAACAGACATGTTAATGCCCGGGATCTGGCCGGCGTATACCTGCAGAAGGCAGTGGTCTTTGTTCAACAGGATGACCTTCAGGCTGCTCATGAACTGGGCCGGAAAGCCATCGAACTTCTGGAAAAATTCGGTTCCGGAATGGAAGATGCTGCCCGGACGGAACTTCTGGAAAAAGCACGGAAACTGCTTATTTAGCGAAAGCCGGACCCAGGCACAGGATCGTGATTCGGTCCACCATTTTTTTTACAAAGAAATTCCGCAGGATCACTCCACGCTGGTAATCAAACCATTCTTAAAGACAATCGTTTTTGTGGTGACGGTGATATCTTTGGTCACAGGATCCTGGGTGATTCCGGTGACGATGATCTGTGATCCCGTTGCTCCTGCAGTCCCATCCGATGCTTCATCTCCCGCGGTATAACTGCTTCCTCCAAACGCAAGCGCTCTCCGTGTGGAGGTGTTATCGGTAATATAAAGATGATCACCGTCCCATTCCATAGCACCTGCCACGGGAGTGTCCAACAGTGCACCGGTTCTGAACATCAAAGGAGCACCGGATGGATCCGATGAACCCGGCGCCAGTACGAGCCATGCCGGGGGTTCATCCAGACTTAAACTGCCGGTTGACGGTGGCATGAACTGTGCCCGTCCTGTTTTCCAGACGATGAATTTGGATTCTTCGTTCCACCAGGCATATCCATTGAATCCGATGGATAGATAATCCACTGTGGGTCCGATCCCCAGAAAACCGATGTTTCCTTGCTTGACGTCGTTGTAATAAGCGCCCATGCTTTGAGCCCAGGCGGTTCCCGGTGAAGTATGATCCAGAATCCAGCTGTGGGCGCCGTTACCGCGAAGCCACAGATACGGCTGCCCGTTGTTCTGTCCCGCCATGGCCCGGGCTTTGCCAATAGTGATTCCGCTGTTCTGTGCGTTGCCGGGCAAGGTGTCAAAATCAACGGTTGCTATTGAATTGTCAGTTGATGCTTTTATCTCCGGTGCAATCAATGAAGAAGCTCGGACATTGCCCTGAACATCCAGGGCCTCCGCTGACGGGGCGGTCCCGATTCCAACAGTTCCAAGGATTTCCAGATTCCCATCCAGAGTTCCGTCCTGGTCATTTCGCAGGAACTGTGAACTGTCCAGATCATTGAAGGTTTCCGCATTGTCCGCGATTTTCGCCCGGAAAGCATACCCCACAGCAGAAATTGTCTGGTTGGGTTCAAGATGCTGCACTCCGGTCTCCCCATCATCGAACCAAATCGCCAGATACAACTCAACATTATTAAAAACAGAAGCCGGAATCGGCTGTTGTGGCGCTTCACCCAATAATACCGAATAGAGTCCATTCGTCACCGTTACCGGGATATCCGCCACAGGCGGATCACTTCCATCATTGGACCAATACTGCGCGGTCCATGGTGCTGAAACCCCATCCACAATAGCAAACCGGAAGAGACCTTCACCGGTGAACGGCTCACCGTCTACCGATATTTTCCCCTGGAAGTTTATCGTATCGGGTCCCATGGCCGTCGCAGATACCGCAAGTATCAACACTGTCGCCACTATCCCATAAAATCTGCTTAAACCACTTTTCATCGGATTTCCTCTTCTTCATTTCAGGGGATGGTCCCGTTTTATGATATGTGTCCCGTTGCCTTCTTGAAAACCCCGGGGAAAGCATACCACCATTATGTCAACTTTGTAATGTCACGGTTAGTGTCATTCCGGCGACCTGTCCCGCCGAAGCATGCGACGGAGGAAGGCCGGAATCCAGAATTGCATTAACCTTGTGATGGCATGGATCCCGGATCGATTCCGGGATGACAGGTTGCACTATACGAACTTTGACGGATAGCACAATTTTACTTCTCTGGATCTTACGCGAAACCAACACCCTTTATACAACGGATGTGCGGGCTAATACACCCCCCTGCCACGAACATCCATCTGAACAAGTTGTCCCGAACCGCCATCGAAAAGGATAGAGGCTTCCCGGACGTCCGGGGGAGCATCCGGGGCAAAATAGACCAGGAGTTTCCGGTTTTCTCCCGAGGGAATATCAAAATGTTCGGTGAGACCGGCATCCTTGATTTCAAAATGATCATTATCGAATCCGGTAATACTGATGTTCACACTCAGGGTGCCCGTTCCCACGTTTCTAACGTAGGCCACCCGGTATGGTCCTTTCCGGCTGCCGATCATGGTGTTGCCGAAACAGTATAGTTCCGGATCGGGTGAACATTGAGAATCGTCATCCTCAAACTGAACCTGGAGAATTGGTCCCTGCGGTGTGGGTGTCCAGGTTGGTGCCGGTGTCGAGCCCGGCGTGGGTGTAAAGACCGGTGTGTAAGTGGGGGGTGGTGAACTTTCATTTTTCTGATAGCTGAAATCGGTCCAGTCAAAGCTTTCGTTATTATACAGTTCCAGGACATCCTGTTTCAGGAGGGCGATCCAGAACCGAAGATTTTCCGCCTGACTGTCCACTGAAGGCCAGACAAAATCCATCAGGGATTTGAACTCGAAATCAAAACCGGGCTGCTGATTCTCAAACTTCAGGTAATACAGTCCCGGCTGCTGATCGAAATTGATGAGATGCCGGGTATTCTGGAATTCTGAACTCCAGTCGGGCCACCAGAAATATAAACCGTATACATCCATCAGTACGGCAGCCCGGGCATGAATAAAATCCGGTGTATGGATCTGGCCATGAACAATGAACCGGTCGCCGGGACCATAGATGGGTGTTGCTTTATTCATATAAATATTGATGTGCGGCTGAGCAGGATACGTGGGGGTGGAGGAGGGTTGTGGAGTGTATGTGGGGGTGGGTGATTCTGACGGTGTGTCCGTGGGGGTTGCCGTGGGTTCTGTGCAGTCATAAGTGAATGTGCCGTTGTATGTGTTGAAATCGGTCAGATCATACAAAAGATTAGATAGAACCAGATCACTCATGTCACCATCATCACAGGGGTCACAGATAACACTGAACACCAACCGGACAAGGGAGCCTGTGCTGCCGGCGGCTATCCCTGTCAGGTCCGCCATGCCGCTGGCGGTGATCTCTCCATCCGTGATCTCATCGCAATCCAAACCGGCCCATTCAGGATCCAAAACACCCGGCAGGCAGTTATAAAATTCGAGCATATCCGTATCGAACCCCAGAACGAACTGAAAAACGTCAATATCAGTACCCTGGCTGGAAACCCACACTTCGATCTCGATAAAATCCCCCAGACAACCGGAAGTGTCCTCCACCCACATATCATCATCGGGTACCGGCGTGGGTGTTGAGCAGGCATACCGGAATTGACCTGATGTGGCGACAAAACCGGTCAGGTCACCGGTCAATTCAAGCAGGTTCAGATCAGATGTGTCACCGTTCTGACAGGTTGTACACGTCACATCAAAAGAAAGAATCACAAGGGTGCCATCGCTGCCGGCAGGTACGGGCATACCGGCTGTTGATCCCGAAATGGTCAGGTTCCCCGGTTCCGTTTCGGTGCAATCAAATGAATCCCACCCCGGATCCAGCGTCCCCCGGGCGCAGGCCGTATAATCCAGCATTGCCGTATCGTAGGTTACCCGAAACGAAAATGTGTCGATTGCCGTATAATCATTGGTCACCTGAACCGGCACCTCAATGGCATCACCGAGACAACCGCCGGCGCTGATTAACCGGATCCGGTCACCGGGCCCCGGTGTCGGTGTGGGGCACTGGTATTGAAATGTTCCGCTGGAGACTGAAAACCCGGTCAAATCATCCCAGAGACTTGTGAGTTGCAGATCACTGGTGTCACCGTTCTGACAGGCCGGACAGGTCACTTCAAAAGTTAAAATGGCAAAGGTTCCCGAACATCCCGGCGGTATACTGTATTGAGGGGAGATACCGGTTACTTCGATGAGTCCCGGTGTCGATTCGTCATAATCAAAAATGGTCCAGCCCGGATTGAGTGTGCCATAAGTGCACCGGACAAACGTGAGCGAGTCCGTGTCATAGGTCAGATCAAAACCGAAGGTATCGATGACCGAATCCCCGTTATAGAGCCAGACAACAGCGTCCACGGTGTCACCGTTGCACCCGGTGATATCTTCCACCCAGATTTCGTCCGCTCTTCCATCTTTCAATGATTTTGCTTCCGGTCCGGAAAGTGCCGCAACACAGGGCAGGAATGAAAAGATGATACTCAACGTTATCAGATATATTTTCCATGAACACTTCATATGATTTCTCCTGACCGATCTCCCACAGTAAAGTTCGAACTGACATGCATAAACGGGTTCATTCCGCAAGGATATCCGCCCGATTATATAAAGTGATTGTACCTGCATAATAATTCAATCGTCAAGGATGGGTTTTCCGGTAGTTTAACCAAAAGACCATTGTGTGGTATATTTGTTCCGGGTCAAGGGAGGTCAATCATGATTAATAAAATCAGCATGGCAGTTATTGCACTCACGTTTCTGATTGTTGCCGGCGTCGAAGCACAAGTCATACTTTCTCCACAGATTACCGGTTCTGTGAACCAGGTATATTTTTTTGGCAGTGGGTATTCCACTAATGTCAACCAACCGATGGTCTATGCAGGAACAGCCATGTCGCCCACGCAGGTGATATTTGCTGAGATGCATGGAATTCTGGAATTTGATGCCGATCTGACAATACAATCCGGTCCGTTTCCAACGGTCAATATGACCCCATACAACTGGACCGCTGTACTGAACAGCATCTCCATCTCACAGGCTTTCTCTGAAAATGGTCCCGCTATGGATCTCTTCCTTCATTCCCTCAATGACGGTCAGGAAGACGGCCTGATCACAGAATTGGATTTTATCAATTATGAGGCGACACCCATTGCGCTTCTGTTCTCTGTAATACCGGAACAGGGAATCGTTTTTTCCGGAATTGACGTGACCGAATCACTGCGGCATGACCTTTTTGGACCGGCGCCTCCCGAGGAAACCCTTGGATTTACATTTAAACCCGTGAATCATAAACGCTATCCTACCCAGACCTCGGTAACCATCAACCATCTGCTGCCCCGGATAGCGGTGAATGTCTTTCCCACGGCGACGCCGCTGCCGTGTGTCCATCACGGGGATGTTACCATGAACGGCGTCATCACCGCTGAAGATGCTCAACGGGCATTTGAGATTGTCATGAGTCTCTATGTGCCCACCGATGAAGAAGCCTGCGCCGCCGACTGCAACGGTGACGGTGATATCACAGCAGGGGATGCTCAGGCGATTTTCGGGGTTGTATTTGGGGGTGCGTGTACCGATCCGATTCCTTGAGGTTACTGATATACAAAAAAGACGGGCATGAAGCCCGTCAAAAACAGTTCATTTTTTAATCATTCAGCAGAATTGTCATCTCGATACGAAGTGAGAGATCTGGTTCTCCAGGTTGCTGCCACTCAGTTATTACGAGATTTCTCGTCGCAAACTCGCGTGAGTAACGTCTTATCGGATCACCCTGTTTTTAAAGACTGAGATCCACATCGATTTCACCGGGAATATTCCGGAAAAGTATGAAGGAAACGATAACATCCCATTCAGCGATATTCCTGTACCACCGGATGGATTCTCCTTCAACACCCTGCTGTGTTGTGTTGGAATCACTGTCATAAACCGGGTCACTGGAGCTATCACCGGCCAGAGCAGTTTGTGATCCTGCCAGCATAAGTGTGATTACTACCAGGCAAATCAACGCTGTGTAAAGGGTTTTTGATGCTTTCATTGGGACCTCCCATTGTTAAAGTTGCACACGTCTTCAAAATCTTTTTGCTCGAAGTATCCCGGGATCTCCAACTGAACGTTCTAGTACTTGTAATACTCCCTGAACCTGCAAAATGTTTGATCTGAAGCCGAAAAAAATACAACGTGACCTCGCCCGCTGGCATTGTGTTGCTGCGGTGTGTCTCCTGCTGACATGTAATCCCGGCCCTTTTCAAGGGGGTTTGGTTAGACCGCTGACATGACTCCCTTGAAAAGGGTGAGAGTGTGCCGCCTGTCATGTCGGGTCGGCACCGGGGTTACACGGGACGAGATCCACCATCATCAGGGTTCATTTGGCGGGAACCATCACAAGTGTGCTCCCGTTCCCACCGCCGTTTCTCCCAGGCCAGGATTTGTGTGAATTTTGCGGGTTCCGGGATTTCAATTTGAAGAGGTTCTTCTGAGATGGGATGGGGGAATCTCAGTTCAACGGCACACAGAAAGAGACCGCGCCCTTTAAGGATCATCCCTTCTGTTCCGTACCGTTTGTCCCCGAGAATGGGGTGGCCGATATGTTTCATGTGTTTACGCAGTTGATGGGTCCGGCCGGTTTCCGGCCACAGGTCCACCCGGCTGAGCCATTCGTTCCTGAGGGACTGGAACATCTCGGTCCGGCGGTACACCGTGATGGCCGGCCGTTTTTCGATGGGGCGCTCCACACGGCCGGATTCCGGAATTTGACCAATAACAATGGCACGGTATCGTTTTCTGATCGCCTTTTTTTCAAACAGCAGACCCAACACCATCTGTGCCCGTGCGGTTTTTGCAACAATCAGCAGACCGCGAGTCTGGTTATCAAGACGGTGCACCGTGCGGGGCGCGGGAAGAACATCATCTTCCGGTGAAACCGCAAGGTTCGCCGGGAGCGCATTTGTGATGGTCCGGAATGTGTTCCCGGAGACATCGAACCCGGCGGGTTTATCAATCACCGCCAGATGATCGTCCTCAAAAACAACATCCAGGTCCAGATGGAAAATTTTCCGGGGTTTACGATCCCGCCGGATCAACTCAATCCGCATACCTGACTCAACCCATATCCCTGTGACGGCCACTTCACCGTCAATCCGGAATTCACCGCGTCTGATGGCTTTTCTGATTCCTTTCCGGGAGGGAATACCCGTAAAAATTCCAAAAACATATTCCCGGAACCGGATTCCTGAAATGCCTTCAGGTACGATATGTGTTTGTATGATTTCCATGCCTGCCACCTCAGCGTCTCGATCCGGATATACCGGATATCAGACAGCAGATCGCTCCATCAGTTTTCCCGGTTTTACTATAAACGCGATCATGGCCATGACATAAAACGCTGCCGCCAGCAGGTAGAGAAAACTGAACCCGAAATACATGGAATTGTATTCCAGGAGACCGCCCAGGATCGCTCCAAGGATGTTTATTGCCATAATCCCGGAAATATCTTTTCCTCGCTGCAGGAGTGTGGAAAAGACGATACCGGAAAAGAAGAGGGGGCATGTCAGGACGATCATGGTATATAGCTTTCCACTGAGGGAGGCATCAAATCCGCCTGCCCGTGATATAAAGTACCCTCCGATTAGACTGGCGATGAGGAGCGCGAATGGAATGGCCGGCCGCGTGATTTTAAACCATTGAACCGCGCAGTTGGCCAGATAGGCCATAAACAAAATACAGGCGATAACGATACCAATAACATGCCATGTGTTGCCGAACTGAAGACCCATCTCGGTAATGGCCTTGGTTTCGATAAGCATGAACCCGGCGCCCAGGAAGAAAAATACCATACTGCTGAACGCAGGCCGGACCTGGAAGAAATTACCGGTGGTGCAGACAGAGAGGATCATAATCAGGGCCAGGATACCCATGTATGAGACGGGATACACGCGTCTGGGCATATAGAAAAACGGCCAGTCGTCAGTGGATTTATCAGCAATAATTCCGGTATCACCGTAAACCAGGGCGCCGTCATGGAAGCCTGCTTCCTTGAGTAGGGCCGGATCCAGGCTCATGGACCCGTCCCGGGACTGCATGAAAATCACCAACCGGTGATCACCCTGGTCAAACACTCGGATGCAGACCGGTGGATGCCCGTCAAAAGCCTCCTCCATCATCAGATAGATTTTCCGGCCGATTTCCGGACTCAGGACACAGAACGAGAGACTCAGAACACCATGATCCTTCAGCCGTGCCCGGGCTTCCTGAAACCCTTCCACAGTGTATACAAAAGAATCCAGCCGGACGCTGGAAGCATGGCTGAGAAGCGTGTGGGAATCCAGAATACCGTAGACGATCATATCGTAGGTTTTATCCACGGTGCGCAGAAAGGTCCGGGCATCATTGACCACCAGGTTGACCCGGGGATCACTGTAAGGCTTTTCAGGATGATACATATCACCCAGTTTCATAATCCCGGGATCAATCTCAATGGCGTCCAACTGCTTTGCACCTCTGCGCAGGGCCGCCGCAACATCGTTTCCGGTGCCGGCCCCGACGACAACCACATCATCCATGGGACCACCATACATCATATACGGCATCTCGTAATAATGGGCAGCCTTTTTGATCAACTCATTGGTTTTCCGGTTGGCATTATCTTCACTCAGATCCACAAGCTGCTGATAAAAAAGTCCGGCAGCCCGGATTCGCATGGCGCCGATATCACCCGGTTCCATCTCCAGAAGTTGATATGGCGTATAAATCTGTTCATGGCCGATGGCAACCGGCCAGGTCAGAATTACCACGACCACCAGGATTGATAAGATACTGATCAGGAGGGTCCGGTTGTGAAAATTTAAGAAGAAAATCAGGCCGGCAAATGCAATGACAAACCAGATCACCGGCGGTGTCCAGAACAGACTCACAGCGGACACAAGCAGTACACCGATAACACTTCCCAGAAGATTAAACCCATAGGAGGTCAGGTTATCCCGACGGTTCATCAGCCTGCCGCAAAGCTGGCCAATGGGTAGAAAAGTCAGTGTGGTGAGCAGGAATATCACGGTGAAAAAGGAGTACATAGCCACGATATAGAGTGCGCTGGTTCCGGCTAGAAGACCCATATTCAATTGTTCCCTGAACGGTGACGCCCATAACGACCGCACATGCTCTTCTCCCAGACCATACCGCAGGAACATCAACAGGAGCATCTGCAGGGCCAGGGTGGGAATGGATAAAATCAGAGGAATGGCTTTTCTGTGGGCCAGGGCGTACCCGAGGCCCAAACCTGAAAAACAGGCCAGGAGGGAAAAATTTTTGTAAAATGCGAATACCGGGAAAATCGATCCCTGCCAACGAATCACCGCCAATTCCAGGAAGAGACTGATGCTGCTGGACAGAATTACCGCCAGATTCACATACTTAAGCGGCATGGATTCCACATAATCCACCTGTTTTTCACTCAATATCGTCAGTGCAGAACTGCTCTTTCGCAGTATCAGAAGAAAACCCCACTGGATGCCGCCGGCCAGAACAAGTGCGCCCAGGGTCAGACCCATCTGTCCGGCTGTGATGGACCGGCCGGTAATCGCCCGGCTGTACATCATCACGGCAACAGGCAGGATCAATACCAGAAAAAACGATATCTTAAGCAGCCTTAAATATGAATGTGTCAAACGGATCTCCCCCTGAACCAACGTCAATGAATGGGTGGCGCCGTGCCTGTGGCGACCTAATGTAATTCAATCCCGATAAAGGTTCAACAGGAATCATCAGGTGTGATGATCTCAGCGATTACCAAACCGATTTACACCGTACCGGTCACCCTGAGCGGATCCCGAAATGGTCACCCTGAGCGGAGTCGAAGGGCACAGATCAAACCCTACACTGGTCACTCGGAACCCGGCCGGACCCCGAAATAGTCACCCTGAGCGGATCCCGAAATAGTCACCCTGAGCGGACCCCGAAATAGTCACCCTGAGCGAAGTCGAAGGGCACAGATCAAACCCTACGCCGGTCACTCGGATCCGGGCCGGACCCAAACCCAACTGGCAGCTACCACGGCTCCAAAAAGTGTATACACCAAAATGAAACTCCATTGCGGGGCATCATAAAACACAATCTTACCAACCCAGTATTCTATAAAAGAAGTGGCGTATGGTTGTTGGCCGGATTTTTGCCGAAGCATGTTTTCCCAGAGTGTCAGGGGACATAGCCGGTTTGTCCAGGCCTGTAGAACAACGATACAGATAGCAAGTAGATGGCACACCCGGAAAGGGAAATTGCGCACCCACCGCCAGGTCCGGAAGTACCCGGCAACAACGCAGGCCTGCCCCAGCACAATAAAGGCGATAACTACAAAGTGGACGATCAACATCCCATCGGCAAGCAGATCATAAAAAGAGTGATACATACCTCATGCTCCGAAAAAGTTTGGGTCTGTTATTTGTTCTCAGGCAAACCTGCTGCGATAAACTTTCCGGAAAAAGAGCCGCCGTACTTGTTAGTAGCCCTGAATGAGCCTTCAATGGATGCCGGCCGGGATTTTACTCCACCGGGTTCCTCCGGCAGTTCCCCGCTGAGGTCAGCAATGGTTACGATCCCGGTAATACTCTCTTCAGACCACCCGAAATTAAAGTGCATATCGGTGTCTCTGACGGAATAGGCGAGCCCTTTTATCGGAATCTGTCCGCGTGTAGTGGGAACCTCTTTCAACGTGAGCACAATACGGTGATAAACCGACCCGTCATCTTCTGAAGGCGGGAACTGGCCGCTGGACCGGACCGGATCATCGGGCAGATCCGACAGGCTGATGGAGAACGTATTATGAAAATTTGTGAGTACTGCGGTCTGGGCTCTAAATTTGATCGCCTCAGTTTCTTCGTTTGCCTTGGCGGTGATACGTCCTCTCCCCCCACCCATCTTGTGAACCGGCGCTTTATCTGCTCTGAATACTTTATCAGCCACAGCGGACTCTTTTTCTGATCTCGAGGGTCCTTTTTCACCGCATGAAACCACCATTATCATTGTGGCCAGACAGATGATAACGCATAAATTTTTCATAAAATACTCCTCGATTCCTGAGTTATCTGCGTTTTGATCGACACAATCGACTCGATCCACACATCCCATTTAAAGATATAATACTCGAAACAACAATGGCGGTCACCTTTCTGAAGATTATTATTGAAACCTATAATTCATTATACGCGTAATATAATAAAGGAAGATGGAAGACAAACATGGTTCTAAATCATAGACGGATATGCGGGATTAATGAATCCGGGGAGGTTATTATGGAAAAGTCATGGCAATATCGATGGATTCGGTTCTGGACGTTTATTACAGGTGTTCTGGCACTGTGCTGGCTGATTCTAAGGTCCGGTACCCGTCCAAACCGGTTTTTGTACCCCTGTCAGCAGGCGGCATGGACAACAGCTACCATGGCTTTCGGTGTGCCTGTGGGCGTAATCCTTCTTCGATTCCGTAACCGTGTAATGACCGTGTTCCGGAACCCCGTGACGGTCATGTTCCTGGTCACAGGACTGGTCTCAACATTGGCTCTTGGCGCCTACTTCACGGAAATGACCGGGTATCACGGTCCTCAAATGGCTGCTCCGGATGATTACCGGGCCACCGTTTACTCCGTGAACGCCTGTGATGTTGATACTGATACTGCTGTACACACCGCCGTGGACCGACTCCTTGCGTCTATGGGTCAGGACGGTTTGAAATTCTACCAATCCAACGGGGAATCACTTGTCTCGGGTCCCGATGGGATTGTGGATACCGGTGATGTGGTTATCCTCAAAATTAATTATCAGTGGACCGAACGGGGTGGCACAAACATGGATGTGCTCCAGGGCGTTCTCAATAAATTAGTGACCCATCCTGACGGGTTTTCCGGGGAAATTGTTGTTTGTGAAAACGCCCAGTTCAAATCAGCTGATGACTTTGACCGCTCAATGAATAACGCAGACGATATCACCCTTTCACCCGCTGATGTTGTGACGGGTATGAAAGCCCTGGGACATCGCGTATCATGGTATGACTGGACGGCGATAAATGAGACCCCGGCCGTGGAATACAGTGCCGGCAATATGGCGGACGGTTATATTGTCCTGCCGCTGGATCCGGATTTTAACGGCAGGGTGTCCTATCCGAAATTTCAGACGGAATACGGGACCCGGATCAGTATGAAATACGGTATCTGGGATCCATCAACGGAAAGCTATGACCGGACCGGAATGACAATCATCAATCTGCCGGTTTTGAAATCCCACGGCTACTACTATGGCGCTACGGCCTGTGTCAAAAACTATATGGGACTGGTGACCATTTATCTGGATACGGAATCCCACGATACCATGGAATTTGGTCTCCTGGGGGCACTCATGGCCGAAATCGGACCGGCGGACCTGAATATCCTGGACTGTATCTGGATCAATGGAAATCCCAACCTGGGTCCCGGTTCATCATATGACATTGCTACCCGGAAAAACATGCTTGTGGCAGGTCTGGATCCCGTTGCCACCGATATGTGGGCTGTGACCAATATCCTGATTCCCACATTTGAGGAAAACGGGTTCACTGATTATCCCAAAGCCGATCCGGAAGACCCTGAAAGCCATTTCAGACACTATCTTGACTCAACAATGTACCAACTCCTGGAAGCCGGGATCAACGCGACAAACGATCTGACCCTGATCGATGCCGTCACCGGAACAGAAGGTGATTTTAACGGCGACGGTCTCGTGGATTCTATTGATGCCGGACTGTTCATCAGTTATTTTACCGGTCCCGGCGAAAGATACACCGATCCGGGAGCGTCTATCGGTGATTTCGATTGTGACCGGGATGTGGACTGTGAGGATTGGACAGCCCTGGCAGCCGCATGGACCGGAACCGGTACGCCATCCGATTTTCCCACCTGCGATGAAATTGGCTGTTTCATTATCATGCCGTCGGACATGTTCCATCCCGGTGATACCTGTTACTGTAATGTCATGATCAACAATCCCAGTGAAACCACGTATCCCGAAACACCGTTATTCGTCATCCTGGATGTCTTCGGTGCTTACTTCTTTGCTCCGTCTTTTACCGATTTTGACGTGTACGATCACACCGTCATCCCCGGGCAGCAGATCATTACCGTTCTGCCATCATTTGAGTGGCCGGATGGTGTGGGGAACGCGCAGGGGATTCTCTGGCACGCAGCCATGACAAATGCCCGGATGACCGAACTGTTCGGAAATCTGGATTCATTCTCATTCGGCTGGGGAGAGTAATCCGCGTCTGTAAAAATTGACAAAATGTTCTGATCCGCCATAATCATTTGTGTAGGGTCAGAGTTCCCAGTTCCCGGTTCCCGGTTCCCAGTTCCCAGTTTCCGGCTCACTGGCTTCCGGCTCACCGGCGCACTGGCTCACTGACTACCGGCTCACTGGCTCACTGGCTACCGGCTCACTGGCTCACTGGCTACCGGCTCACTGGCTACTGGCTACCGGCTCACTGGCTACTGGCTAATTGGCTTCCCGAAGGGGGGAAGAAGATATGATTAAATCCAGGTCCATTGTTCTGTCCATAATTATGGGATTGCTCATGACCGGCGCGATTAATGCCCAGGAACCACCGACCTACTCTGCCTACGATCTGCAGACGTATAATGGTGTTATTGAGGGCGACCGGGTGCGGTTCATCGGTGTGGTTACGATTGATAGTGCCCGGTATGGGTATTCTATAACTGTGGCTTGTGATGAAACCCCTGTTGATCCGTCAGGCGAATACAACGGTATTTCCATTTATGACATGGATCAGAGACTGGACGCCCAGCGAGGCGATTTGATTGAGGTCGTCGGTATTCTTATGGAATATTATGACAAGACAGAGATTGTCTGTTCCGACGAAACGGAGTTTCCGCCGGTGGTAACAGGGTCCGGGCCGATACCGGAGCCATTCGATATTACCTGCATGCAGGCGGACTCGGAACCGTATGAAAATGTTCTGATCCGGTTGACAGACGTGGAAGTACTCTCCAATCCGGATCAGTACGGCAATATCGACATTGCGTGTGGTGGAGACAGTCACATGTTCACCATGCTCCTCCGGTTGATTGATCCGCCCCCACACATCGGATACGTATATCCCACATTGATCGGTGACGATGATTACCATTTCGGTGAGTTCAAAATACGGCCGCTGGATACCCCCCCGTGGTTTCCGCCACCACCAACATCAACACCGGTTCCGACAGTAACTCCGGAGCCCACGCCCACTTCGCAGAATCCCCGTGTTGAAATCTGGATGCCCGCCCATGATTTCCCGACCGGCAGCACCTGTGAATGCACGGTGACCGCATTTAATCCCACTCAGTTCGAATATCCCGGGTCCATGCTTTTCGTCGTTCTGGACGTGTACAATACTTATTATTTCTATCCGGACTTTGGGGAAAATCCGGGATATCTGCAGTTAAATTTCCTCAGCGGTATGGCGGAATCGATTGTGATCCTGCCGCCATTCACGGTGCAGGAGGATTGGACGCCCATAGACGGTCTGGTCTGGTATGCAGCCATTCTGGACGCCAACACAAGATTACTCACACCCATCGACACATGGACTTGGGAATTCGGTTTGTGAATCAGGTCTTGCAGATGTTTTTACCGGGGAGGCAAATATGAACAGATCCTGGACCATTATTTTTTGTGTACTTGTTGGATTGCTCATAACCGGCACGATTACTGCCCAGGAACCACCGAAAAACTCTGCCTATGATCTGCAGACCTATAATGGTGTCAATGAGGGTGATCGGGTGCGGTTCATAGGTGTCGTTACGGTTAAGAGTGCCTGGTATGGATATTCCATGACTGTGGCTTGCGATGAAACCCCTGTTGATCCTTCGGGAGCGTACAACGGTATTGCCATTTATGACAGGCTTCAGAGATTGATGGCGGAACGCAGCGATATTATTGATGTGGTCGGTATTCTTACGGAATATTATGACAAGACAGAGATCGACTGTTCCGATGAAACTGAATATCCGCCGATGGTGATTGGGACCGGGTCAGTACCGGGTCCATTTGATATTACCTGCATGCAGGCTGACTCGGAACCGTATGAAAGTGTTCTGATCCGGTTGACAGACGTGGAAGTACTCTCCAATCCGGATCAGTACGGCAATATCGACATTGCGTGTGGTGGAGACAGTCAC
>SWBX01003993.1_pt2 | contig 21007 bp, 19 predicted proteins | sample 4693051 | NCBI WGS metagenome assembly SWBX01 (sample SAMN10267272, study PRJNA491770) | bioreactor metagenome | isolation source: DHS bioreactor inoculated with marine | place: Japan: Omine Ridge, Nankai Trough | reverse complement strand
CACGGATGTAAACCGATCAACATGTTCCATCACCGAAGAAAACCTCTGATAGCGCATTGGAATTGTTAGAAGCATAGAGAGGTTTTCTTATTCAGGATGGGCAAACGCACGGATGTAAACCGATCAACATGTTCCATCACCAGGATTCGAACCCGTGTTCCTGATAATGGTTGTATTTGTAGGGTCTGATTCTCGAAGTTTCCCATCGACAATTTTTAATTCAACGATCACGATCACCTCTGATGGAAAACTCCTGACATCAGGACCTTGGGATATGGCCGCATTCAATAAGTTTTTCATCCCAAAACTTTTGCAGGTCCTATGATTATTCAGATGAAAAACTTCGGTGTTGCCCGGCGTGAAAGGTTCTGTTTACTTGCTTCTTTCGGTCTGGTGTTGAATCCGTTTACACCGGACACCGCCCTTTCACACGGGGATGCCAATAAAAAAGGCTGCGTTTCCGCAGCCTTTTTTTATTGTTGCATCCCCAACGGGATTCGAACCCGTGTTGCCGGCGTGAAAGGCCGGTGTCCTAGGCCTCTAGACGATGGGGACAAATGGCAATTCCCTGATTACCTGAGTGCAGAAGGATTCGAACCTTCGACCCACGGCTTAAAAGGCCGTTGCTCTACCAACTGAGCTATGCACCCCCTAATGCCCGGAGGCATAGGCGATGCGAAATACTACCGGCGAGTATTCACCTTGTCAAGGGATATTTAAAAATAGTCCAAACAGCTGTGAAACCCATTGACATTCAAGCGTTTACACCGGACAATAGCATTGCTTCGGACCGGCGGAACCGGACTTTTTCATGATTCTGAGGTTTTTTTTATGATCAAAACCATATTGCTGTCCACCTTGATTATATTTATTGTGGCATTTCTGTATGCGCTGTCCAACAAACTCGTGGGTCGGGAAGACCATGCCCACGGCTGCGGCCTGGATAACTCCTGCGATCAATGCGCGGTCAAACATAAGGCGGATGCTGCGAAGCCTGCCGGCTGTGATATCCCCGAGACCCATGACAAATCCTGATAATTCCGGAGCCGCCGCTCGACTGGCTGACGCCGGGATCTATTCCGATCTGTCTGAAATCAATGCCCGACTCATGGAAATCCTCCCGGATCTCCCCAAAAAAGGGTTTGTGTTCCGGGACGCCAAACCCATTCCATACGGCACTCGAATTACGGTGGAATCCGAGAGTCGGGAAATCAGTTGCAACCTGTATTTCTCCCGGAAAAAGGGGTTTTCGTGCGTAATCGATAAGAAAGCACCCTCCACACTGGCGGATGCACTTCATTCGATCTTACTCAAGCAGTCCGGGAACACCGCCATCAGCAGTATCGCTGAAGAATGTGAATTCACCTGCTGGATCGGGTCGGATGAAGCCGGGAAAGGCGATTATCTGGGTCCTCTGGTGGTGGGATCGTTTCTGATGACCCGGGATCTGGTGGCGCCCCTTCGCAAACTGGGTGTAAAAGACAGTAAAAACCTCACCAATGACAAGGTACGATCTATCGCCCGGACACTTTTCATGAATTACAAAAACCGGGTTTCCGTGGTGGAACTGACACCGGACACCTATAACCGCCTGTATGAACAGTTTCGGAGTCAGGGGAAGAAACTGAACGAACTCCTGGCCTGGGCACACGGTAAAGCCATCAGCGATTTGGTCACACCGAAAGTGGATGCCGTCATAGTGGACCGGTTTGCTGCTGACAGAACCGTCATGAAAAACATGGACCGTTCATGGCGGATCATCAGCCGCCCCCGGGCGGAAGACAATATCGCCGTAGCCGCGGCCTCCATCCTGGCTCGTGCACGGTATCTTTTCCGGCTGGATAAACTCTCGGATCAGTTCGGTATAAAACTGTCCCCGGGCGCCGGTGACAACACCCTGACAGCGGTGCGGAACATTTTAACAAAACACGGCAGCGACACCTTGAGACATGTGGCGAAACTCCATTTTAAAAACACGCAGAAAGCCGGCGCACTCTTCCATGATACCGATGCATAAAGCCGTTATTCCCGTAGCCGGTCTCGGTTCACGTCTCATGCCCGCCACCCTGGCCACGCCCAAACCCCTGCTGCCAATTATGGACCCCCACGGACAGATGACACCCCTGATCCAGATACTGGTGGAAGAAGTGCTGGAAGCCGGTATTGAAGAAATTGCCATAATCATATCCCCGGATTCCGGCAATCGGTTCCGGGAATTCTTCGACAGTAACCGGTTGAAAGACACACTCAGGAAGGTCAGGGACAAAACTACCCGGGAAACCATGATCAGACGGTGGGATCAGATGAGCGGCCGGATCAAGTTTATCCCCCAAACTTCACCTGAAGGATTCGGACATGCGGTGTTTCAAGCCGCTGAATGGGTGGGAACCGAACCATTTATGCTTCTCCTGGGGGATCATCTATACCGTTCCGGAACGGTTTTTTCATGCTGCCGCCAGCTGATGTATGCGTTTAACCGGACCGGTCAGACCACCTACGGAGTGACCCGCTTTCCGGCGGAAACGGCACATAAACGGGGATGCCTGGCCGGAGTACAACGTCCGGAATCAACCGATATCTACACGGTGACCCGGATCATGGAAAAACCATCCCTGGAAGAGGTAAAACAGCATCTGAAATCACCCGGTTTGCCGGCAAACACCGTCCTGGCCCTGTTCGGATGCTACGGGTTTCAACCAGTAATATTTGAGTATCTGGCGGAAGAAGTTGCCCGGAACCTCCGTACACACGGCGAAATTCAACTCACCGACGCCATGGAACGGATGCGGGAAATTTCCCCTGCCGCCGCCGTGGAAATTAACGGTGACAGCCTGGATCTCGGCAATCCCTGTGATTACCGCAAGGCGTTTGATTTTCTGGCGGATTGATGGAAACATTTTTCACCAGCCATTCATCAGGCATGTCATTTCGATACGCAGTGAGAAATCTGACCCGTGCATAACACCATTTCCTGGCGATTCATCTACCGCACTTTGAGATTTCTCATTGAATAGTTTCGACCATGAGATTTCGATTCCGTCGAAATCAGAAGGCTATTCCTCCGGAATCCCGGAGATTACCCTGACCAGACTCCGCCAAAGCTACGTCCTGGCAGGCAAGCCGGGTAATGACAGTTTATATCCTGTTTTTCGGAACTGATCAGGGGTTCTGTTTGGGAAACAGCGCTTCTTCCTCAATGGCTTCCAGCAGGAGAATTCCCGTAGATTTCCCTTTGCCCTTTTTTCGTTTCTTCTTTTTACTGTCCGGCGATGCGTCCGTATCGGGAGCTTCTGCGGCAATAGGTTCTGCCGACTCCGACTCCACAGCACCAGGCCGGGCAGGAATACCGGTGATGGGTGTCTCCGCCAGCGGCTGTGAAACCAGTGACTGATCGGATTGATCATTGCCGTCCCTGGCAACAAACTTATCCGTGGAAATTCGCTCCCGGGTACCAAACTTATCCGTCACGTTCCGGGTTACCGGATCGGGTTTGACCCGGTCTCGCATCATCCGCTGAGCAATTCGTTGTTCTTCCAGCTTCTGTTTATCCGGATTCGGTGGTATGGCTTCCCGATCACCCTTTTGAGCGGCCTTTTTTTGTGATTTATCGGTCATGGACTTCTGGATCCCGGCTTTTTCTAACCGGGCCTTGAGATCCTCAACCTGATACAGAAGTTGTTTTACTTCCTCTTTCAGGATGTCATTAGACTCCTGAAGTTTGGTTTCGTTCTGCTGCCAGGAAACTTTTTCTGCGTCCAGAAACCCGAGTTGATCCAGGAGATCTTCTCGTTCACGCTCAATTTCCGAGCCTTTCCCTTTTACGTCATCGTATTCCGCCATGAAGGTTTCAAGGTCCTGCACGGCTTTTTTTGCTTCCAGACGCCATTTGGAAATTTCTGCCTGCAGCGCTTCCTGCTGGATGAGTTTTGGACGCAGAGTTGCCAGTTCACCTTTTTCCAGGCGCTGTTCGGACTCAATGGCTTTCAGCCGGCCTCTAGTCTGGGTCAACTGGCGTTTCAATACCGAGTGTCTGAGAATCCAGGTAATAACAACAGCACCCAGAATAGATCCCCCGTAAAAGACCCACTGTATTACTGTCATTTCTCCCATATCTTCACCTGCAACTGATCCGCCACTAATCCGGCGATCACATCATATCCCCGGGCAGTGGGATGATACGCGTCAATAAAAAAGAACTCAACTTCGGTATTCGTCATCTCAAGTGGTTCGACCAATCGAATCTGCTCTGATTTATACAATATAATGTCACCACCATAAAAATCAACTTTTATACCGGCATATTCACCAAAGTTCCGGTAAAGATCGATAAAAGGCACCTGATTCTCCCGTGCATAATCCGCCATGAATCGACTGTATTCCAGCAAAACCATGTCGTAATTTGCCGAGAGGGAGTTCATGAGGACCAGTTCAACTCCATCCTCGGAAAGTTCACTGTGAAACCGTTTTAAAAAGCGTTGGAATTCACGGGGAGACACCCGGACAGATTTCAGCTCTGCAGGAACTTTTGATTCCCGGAGATGATGCCGCATCACCCGATAGACCGCACTTTTCCGGAAAAGTTGCTGAAATCGTACCGCCGGCGCCGGTGCGATCCGGACCCGTTCGATATCCGGTGTCGGATTATAAAAATGGTCATTAATTCCATAAGCGGCAATGATCATATCCGGTTTAAGCTGGCGGATCGTATCCCGGTAATATTTCAATCCCTGCACCAGGGACGTCCCCACAACACCGGCATTAATCACCTGGATTTGCCGGCCACTGACAGTCACGTCCGCCAGTCGGGTCTCCAGTTTCGCAGGATACGTCTCATCCCGGGCCATGCGGAATCCATGGGTAACACTGTCTCCCATACACACAATCCGGTACCTGTTTTCGTCGCGATCCCGGTATGTATTCAGGAATTTTTTCCGAAGACCGGTTTCATTCACCGGTTGCAGCGCCGGCCGAAGATATGCTTTGGGCACTGTTTCCACGGTTTGACTGAGGCGCTCAACCCCGCGAAAACAAATCTCCAGTAATCCCATACAGAGAACCACAGTCAGTCCGGCAAAGATCATTTTTTTCCAGACAGTTCCGGTTATCATCAATCGAGTTCGAGATTATCCAGGATTTCCCGTCCTTTTTCAGGATCGATATTTGCGGCAACGAGATATTCAGCATATTGTTTTTTAGCCGCGACATATGATGCGGGATAATTTTGAGATTTATACAGATCCAGGGCGGTATCAAAGTGGTTCATGGGATCCGTCTGAGTCCCGCCGGTTTTATTTTGAGCCGTAACAAGCTCGGCCATAGCCAGGTGGTATGCCGCAGAATTCTGCCACTGTGCCAAGGATTTGGGATCCAGTTTACTGAGTGAATCCGTTGCTTTTTTCAGTTGCCCCCGCAGCACTTCCAGCCGACTCCGTGCGATCTGTTCCCGATGGATATTATCTGAAGATACACCGGTTTTCTGAGAAACAGCTTGAAAATAGTTCGCTGCCTGATCCAGGTCACCCTGAAACATCATCAACTCACCCATCCGGATCAAAGCGCCGGTACCCTCACTGTCACGCTCAAGATTCTCAAACACCTCATAAGACCGCTTAAATGTCTGGAACGCATCATTATTGTTTCCGGTTTCCCTGAGGACCACCGCCAGGTTAAACAGTCCTTTGGCCAGATTCTCTGAATGACCGAACTCAGTAAACAATGCGATTGATTTCTGAAGGTTCAGCAGCGCTTTACTGGATTTGCCCAGTTTGAACTCCACCATTGCCACCTGTTCCAGGTATTTTGCCCACGCACCGATATCGCCCAGTTCTTCTGCGGTTTGAGCCGCTTTTTGGAACCGTTCCAGAGCGGGTTTCAGATCCCCGCGAATTTCAGACACCGTGGCCAGGCTGGACTCAATCTCCGCCACCTTGTTCCGGTCCCCCATATTCTGACTCCGGGTGTACGCCACCTGGTAGAACTGCTCGGCTTTCTCATATTTATACTTCAGAAACCAAACACGGCCGATTTTATGGAAGCATGATGTCACCTGGTCACTGAACCCGGCTTCTTCAGACATGCCCATACATGTTTCGAACGTGTGAAGCGCCCGATCAAGTTTACCCTCATCCATACAGACCTCTCCCGAAAGCAGATACGCTTTCAGATAGGCCGCATTGTCATCCTGTTCCCGGGATTTTTTCAGCACCCGGCGAATCAGTCGCTGCGCTTTTCCAGCATGCCCGCTTTTCAGCGCGACTTCAGACATGCCATACAATGCCGCAGCCTGCATCCGCTGATACTTTTTCAGATCATCCGGCTCAATTCCCGGGGATTTCAGGGCACGTGTACTTTCCCGGATGATTTTCCGGTAAATCCCCTGTGCTTCTTCCTGGTGACCTTTAAAACTGTGGCAGTGAGCACGTTTCAGGTGAAGAAAACACCGTTCAATAACCTGGTCCGGCTGCAGGAGTTGCATGGCCCGGTCATAATGATTGAGCGCTCGTTCACAGTTTCCACTTTTCAGATGCTGATCCGCCACGGACAGACAAAGAGGAAACGCCTTCTCATTATTACCCGACCGGGCAAGATGCTCAGCCAGGCGCACCCGACCGCTGAAATCCTTCTCCGACTGTTCATCCTGAAGAAACTCCGCTGCCCGGCGATGAAGCACACCCCGTTTCATCTCCGAAATGGACTCGTACACCACTTCTTTAAGATGTCTGGAGGTAAACCCGTACAACTCCTCATCCACCTGCTTCTCCTCCAGAATACCTTTTCGAAGGAGTGTATCCAGGGCATCCAGAACCGTATCTTCATCTTTCGAGACGACTTTCATGATGAAATCAAACGAGAAGAGATCACCTGCCACCGCCGCTGCTTGAGTCAGTTTTCGTTCAATCTTGCTTAATCCGCTGAGACGGCGCCGGACACTCTCCTTGATGGATGCAGGAAGAGTCATAACCAGGGAATCGCTGAGAGTCTGGGTTTCCCGGGTCGGGGCCACGCCAACCCAGATATTGCCCCGGCGATGGAGAAGTCCTTCTTCCACCAGTGTACGAATCGTGCTTTCGATGAAGAGTGGATTTCCGTCGGTTTCCTGATAGATTCGTTCAGCAAACCGTGGTGAGGCATGTTCGCCGCCAAGCATGGAGTGAATCATGGCTTTCACATCAGCCAGACCCAGGCGGGTGAGTTTAAAGAAATAGAGATTTTTTTCGTGACCCAGAAGTCGTTCCAGCCGTTTCATGGGATGCTTGGAATCCAGATTCATATCCCGATAACTCACCAGGATCTGGACCCGGCCCAGAAGCTCAGGGTTCTGACCCGCTTCCGAGGGGATGATCATGCGCCGGGCGATAAACTGGAGAAGATCCATGCTGGCCGGTTCCGCCCACTGAAAATTATTGATATGGAACACCAGTGGCGTTTTGTTACTGAACACCACCAGTGCCCGGAGAGCAGCATCAAAAAACCGGTACCGGTTTGCTTCTGAGGGACCCGTCATATCCGGTGAAGACATATCCCTGGACCGGAACACCGGCATGATCTCATCAATGGTTTCCCATAAACCCTTGATCTCCTCCGGCCAACCCAGGTTACGTTTCTGAAACTCGTCCTTGCAACTTTCCAGTAGATCGATCCATGGCTGGAACTCCCATCCACCGGTTTCCGAACAGTTGGTCTGAATAAACGGCAGGCCATGAAACGCCGATTGTGTCTGCACCTCTTCCGCCAGTCTGGACTTACCAATACCCGCTTCACCGTGAATAAAAAACATGCTGCTGCAGTTCTGAGAGCGCAGCATATCCAGGCAGCGGCGGAGCGACTTTAATTCCTCATCCCGCCCAATGCATGCCGGTGGCAGCAGAGTGCTGGCTGAGACCTCAATGGTGACGGTTGTGGTGGAGGTTGTTATGTCGTCAATAGCAAGTTTCTCCTGGGCTTCTGTGATATCCTGCAGGAGATGATGTGCAGACGGATAGCGTTCTTCAAGCTGTCGTTTCAGCATTTTTGAGAGGATTTCCGCAATTCTGCGGGGAAGTTTCGGGTTCATTGTTTTGGGGTCGGGAACATCGCTACGGGTACGTTGAATAAGTTGTTCCATCATGCCGCCTACATACGGCTGTTTCCCAACAAACGCTTTGAACGCCATGATACCCAGGGAGTAAATATCTGACCGGGCATCCACCTTGTTGGTCACGGTCTGTTCCGGACTCATGTATTCGACGGTACCAAGGATGGAACCGGTTCGTGTAACATGAGATCCGCCCAACTCGCGGATCAGACCGAAATCCGTGACTTTGATCTGACCTTCGTGGGTGACCAGGATATTGCCTGGTTTCAGGTCCCGGTGAACAAACCGGTGGCCGTGCAGGTACGCCAGTGCTTCCGTGGTCTGGATCAGCAGACCCAGAATATAGAACCATCGCCGGGGATCATTGAAAGCATCTCCGGAATCAAGATTCTCTGTGTAAGTACGAACATGCTCATCAAAATCCGAACCATCAATATACTCCATGGTATAAAATTCCTGGTTCCCGGTGGAACCAGACTCATACACAGTAACCAGGTAGGGATGGCGAAGTTTTGACGCAGCTCGAAACTCCCGTCTGAACCGCAGATGAGAGACCGTATCGTCGGAATCAGGAATGACATTGATCACCTTGAGAGCGACTACGGCATCAGTCTCATTGTCCCGGACACGGTACACACGACCGGCTCCGCCAATACCCAGGAGGGTTTCGATGGTGTACTTCCCGAATTTTTTCGGCATATCAGCCATGATCCCTTGTCTCTTTCCCTAAAAAACCTTCTATATATCCGGTCTTCCTGCTGAATCGCGAGTACTTCGGGAATCTAACCGGTTTTACCTTGAAAATCCAGTCCTAATTCCTCAATGACTTTACCTATGATTTTCTTCAGAGATTCATTGGGAATACCCGGAGATTCCATCGGAGATGATTCCTGAGCTGTAATTACAGTATCCGCCGGTTCCAGTATGGCACAGGCGTCTGATGCACCAACGCCGGAACAACTGTGGGCGGTAAACTCTCCGGGGAGTCCGGCGGTTTTTCGCTGGACCAGCAGTTTTTCCACGTCATCCGGGGACAGGGTATGAATATTGCCCAGCTGTTTTGAGACCAGCGTGATCTGTGCACAATGTTCCAGGGTTTCCATTCTGAAATATGCACTGAGAAGATCTTTACCAATGGCCAATGCACCATGATTCTGAAGGAGAAACGCGTCGTATGTATCAAGATATTTAATCAGAGGACGGTATAGTTCTTCCGTACCGGGCGTGCCATACTCCGCCAGAGGAATGCCGCCCAACGTGATAATGACTTCCGGAAGCAGTGCCTGGGTCAGCGGAATCCCGGCCACCCCAAAAGCCGTGGCATACACGGGATGCGCATGGACAATAGCGTGAATTTCCGGTCTCATCTCATACACTTTAAGATGCATGAATATTTCTGAAGACGGACCCGGACCCCGGGTAAGGGGTTTCCCTGCCATATCGCACAGAACAATTTCTTCCGGGGTCATGAACCCTTTCGAAACACCGGTTGGTGTGATGAGAATACGGTTTTCATCCACGCGAACACTGATATTCCCATCGTTTGCAGCCACATACCCGCGCTGGTAAACCCGCCTCCCGATCTCAACAATGTCTTTTCTCAGTTGAAACTGATTCGTCATGATGCCGTCTCCTCCGGTATCGAAAGACATTACCACAATTACCGTTTAATATATTATCATATCTGAATATTATTTTCTTCCGGATCGCCTTACTGAGTATTTTCCATATATCTGTGATGACTCCCCTCAAGCACCCTGAAAGAATCAAAAAACAAGCTGATACCGCGTACCTCTCCCTTGACCTAATCGTTGCAGGAGTTCTTTTTCGACAAGGGTTTTAAGGGCATATTGAATTGTCCTCGATGGAATCCCTGTTGTCTTGATGATATATCCGACATTCAACCGATTTTCCGGTTTTTCTTTGAAACATTTTAAGACGGTTGAAGCTGTTTCCGAAAGTTTTTGCAAGCTTGCAAATCGTTTTCGATAAACAGGAATATCATCCAGTGCCGAATCGACAATGTTCACAAAAAACCATATCAGAGGCTCAATTTCATACCTGTTCGGGTCTTGTTGGAACTTTCCCTCCGAACACTGGTGCAGGACTGAATAGTAAAGCGGTCTGTTCTGCTCAATGTGCCTGTCAATGGCGATAAATGCGACAATGCGTTTCCAGTGCTCAGAACCATTTTGAAGCAACGCTAAAATAAAGAGAACGCGACCGAGCCTACCGTTTCCATCAGCAAAAGGATGGATGGCCAAAAATCGAAAGACAAATATAACAGGGACCGGAAGAGGATAATTTGATCTGATGCTTCCACCAATCATTGCATTGTACCAAGAGATCAAATCAGACATGGCGGTTTCTGTTATTATACCGGGTCGAGCTGGATCTAAAACTACCTTTTCCTCACCGGTTGTAAAATTTTTCGAAACAACCTTATTAGGAATTGTTTTATACCCTCCGGAATGGTGTACAGATCCCGGTTGGTACCGCATCAAATCATGATGAAGCCCCCGGATCGTTGTTCCGGTCAATGGAAAAAGTTGATCAGCCTGTTGATAAACGGTTTTCAATACATCCCTGCAACCAGCCACCTCCCCAATGCTTCGTTCTTTGTCCTTGGATAATTTGTCAGTTATCATACCTTTCATCTGATCGAAGGCTGTTATTTTTCCGTCTTTCGTGAGAACCGTATCGATCCAATCAATTTCCTGGTCTGTCAATACCGCGTTTTCGATTCTGGTGGATGCTCCAACATTGCTGACCAACGCGAATCGGTTAAGATATCCGGTCTCTTCTCTGGAGATGCTCTCCAGTTCAATATGGATTCTAATGAGTCGTTCTTCCAGGTCCCATAAAGCACGTTCAAGTTGTGGCGACAATCTAATTTCAGACATTTTAAAATCCTTTTACGGAAAGAATACGCAAAATCACGCAACATTTCAAGAAAAAACATTGCGTGATTTTGCGCATTATGCTGTCGGTGAAAAAATACCTGAAAAACTGGAATGAGAAAACCGGTCGTCAAATACTGCTCTCGAATCACCGCCCCATCCACACACCATACTGCCACCACCAGAGCAGCGCGGGGGTTGTGGCAAGGATCACGAACAGGACGGTTGAAACAATGATCGTGATACCGGCCTGCCGGATTCTTTTGCGGCAGGGATCCTTCAATGCAGGATGATGCCGGGCGGTGTTCCGGCAGACAAAACCGGACATGGTTTCCATAACAGTGATGAGAAGTACGGAAAAGAGCAGAAACCCGGCGCATGAATGTTCGGGCAGGAAAAGGCACCAGGGACAGTGATGGTGCAGAGTCCGGTAGATATATGCGGCCAGGACCCGGACGAGAACAATGCAGGATACCGCTGTCCATATCAGGGTAATGAAAACTGAGACCCATGGAAGGAACCGGTTCAGGACCACTGGTCTGACGATCATCAATACCGCAGCAATCAGTACGAGCGGTGTCAGAATCCAGAACCCGGCCACCCAGACGGATTCGGAAACACCTGCCACTTGCACTGCCTGTTCTGTGGTTCGGAACAGATCGTACACCACAGCACAGCAGCTTACGGGTTCATGGGTATTCAATGAGAACATCAGCCGGGCAGCGCCCATAGCGGCCAGAAGGAGGATGGGTGATGCCAGTAAAACACCCCGGGCAACGGTCTGGATAGCGGGAAGACCGGGGTGGGATTCATTGATCCTGTTGAGGGTTCGGACGGCGTAGAGGATCACCAGAGCGATCAGCCGGAATATCAGGGCCGGCAAACCCGCCGATCCCGCTGCCTGAATCACGCCGGTACCGCACATGGCACCGGGTACAAGAGGCGGCAGCACATTGGATATGGTCAGGACCTGAACAGTGGCGGCCATTGTGGTGAGCCAGATAAGCATACTCAGGTGAAGCCCGAGAAGACCGGTTCGGGATTCCAGCCGGAGCTGTTCCGGGGATGGTGTTTCCGGCTGCCAGTGAAGCCTGATCCGGATGGCCGTGATTCCGGCGGACACCATCACCGTAACCGTCAGAATATCCACTGCCGTAACGGATACCAGGAGTGGATGAAGGGTCATGACACGGCCTTCAGCCGTCCATTTTCCATGCAGAACGTCTGATCAAAAACGTTGGAATCAGTGATTCTGCTGTCATGAGCCGTGACCACGACGACTTTCCCTTGAGCGGCTGTTTCGGTGATGATCTCGATAATACGCCGGGTATGGGTATCATCCTGATGAGCCGTTGGTTCATCCATGAAAAGATAATCCGGATCAGAGACAAGTGCCCGGGCCAGTGTCACCCGCTGGCGTTCACCGGCGGACAGGGCAGTAACGGGTTTCTCAGCCAGATGATGGGTACCGGTTCGGGTAAGGCATGCTTCACCGGCGGAGATAACCCCGTGCCAGGATCGGAATTTGGGAATCAGGGGAATAATAACATTTTCCATCACCGTGAGTTCCGGCAGGAAAACCGGTTGTTGAAATACGATACCCACTTGCCTGCGCCATCGGTCCAGGTGGAAAGCCGGCCACCGGGATACGGGTTCACCACCGGCAGCAACTTCACCGGATTCGGGTTTCAGGAGGCATGCCAGGAGATGAACCAGTGTGCTTTTACCGGCGCCGTTTTCACCCCGGACAAGAGTGGCTGTTCCGGCGGGAAACCCCTGAGTGACGGTATCGATAATTTTTTGGGGATGTCCGTCGGGTCCGGGCCGGCTGAAGGTGAGATCGTGGCATGTGATTCCGTGGATTGCCATCACTGGGATCTTTCTTCCAGCAGTGAAGCCGGGGACGCCAGAGCGGTCCTCATGGCCGCCCAGCCGGCTGCTGCAACGAAGGGAATCAGGATCAGGGCGGCGAGTTCCAACAGAACTGTACCGGCGCCGGCCGGGGTCAGATCCAGTTCCGGAGCCGATGTTGTCCAGCCCAGGAAAAGCGCTCCCGGCCAGGACACGCCCGGGGAAAATACCAGCCAGTATGCCAGGCTGAGACCCGCAATTACACCGGGAACTCCCAGGAAAACGGCGCGAACAACATGCATGGTGATGATATCCGCCGGGGTCCAGCCCAGAGCTTTCATCAACCCGATCTCGTTTGTCCGGCCCAGTGTCCGGCGGGCGGAGATGAACACAAGAAGCGCCAGAGCCAGGACCGCCGGAACACTCATCATCATCACCAGCCCGCCCCGACGGGTATAGGCTGTCTGGTAAATTCCGGTAATATCCGTCCGGGTCGTCAGCCGAACCGGCCAGGGGAAGGCAGCGGCCAGGTCGGGAAGAATGGCCGGTTCTTCCGATGGGTGATAGACGTTTACGGCCAGGTCCGTGGCCATACCATCAGCCAGTCCAAGCAGTTTCCGGGTATCCCGGGGATGCATGATCACCAGGTCATGGACCGCCATATCGAGACTGCGCTTGAACCTTCCTGCGACGGTAACGGAGATGGACTCAACCCCATCCAGTTGAATGCGGGAACCGATCTCCCCCGCACCCACACCGGGACCGACAAGAACGGTACCCGCCTCCGGGAGCCCTTCATGGGTAAGTTCCCGAAACCGGTCAGCAGAAGCACTGTCCACGGCAACAGCCGTCACGGTACGGTCACCGGTACGAACAACACCCCATATCCGTGCCCGGGCAGAGGTAACACCGGTGACGCCCATGGCCTGTTCAACAGCCCCGACCGGCATGGGTTCCCATCCCCCCACACCCATCTTCTGCACCACCACAGACGGAGCGGATTCTTCAAGGATATCCGTCACTGTCCGGGATACGCTTTCCGTGAGCAGCAGGGGCAGACCCATCACCAGAGCCAGGACAGCCAGGACCAGGACCAGCATGGCGGATTCCCCGGGGAACCGCAGGAGATCCCGCATGGCCCAGACCCAGCGCGGCCGCAGCCGATCGATGATCATGGGACAGTCTTTCCGATTGAAATTTCCTGCAAAAGCGGTTGAAACCCGGATCCTTCCCGTTGCATATCAGGGGATAAACCGGGACAGACAGCCAGGTTTGCCGGGCCGAATATCCGTTCCGGGGCGCGATGGATCTGTCCGGAAGGCACGATTACCGGAACGGTCATGCCGGTGACGGCGGTGAGTGCAATAATTCCCTGATCAGTGCCGGAATAAACCCCTCCGTGGATACAGACGGAAAGTACCGCCAGTAAAACGCTCAGAAAACCGACGGTGAGAAACATACCGGCACGTCGGATATTAACGGGCATATCTGAAGACGCTGCTACTGTTTCGGCGCCGCTTTTTTCCCGGTCATGGTTTCCCATTTTTCGTCTGTCATTTCCTCCAGTTTAAACCGGGTTTTTCCGCCATGACGCGATTGGAACACATCGGCATCAGCACCGGTTTTCAGGGGCACGATGGCCGGACCCATTCGGCCGATGACATCGGAGCCCGCCACCCAGATCATGGTTCGGGCATCCCGTTGTTCACCACTAAAATAATCTTTTACAACCGGCATAGCCAGATTTTCTTTTCCGGTGTTCAGGAAAATCTCAGGGTGCATCCAGGACCGGATCATACAGCCGGTACCGCAGAAATAATAGGTGGTACCGTCTTTCAATTGAATGGCACTGGCAAATTTTGTATCTTCGCTGATCTTCATGGCACAAACCGGGCACCGGTCTTCCGCACTGATCTGCATGGTGTTTTCCGTGTCCAGCGGTTTGATACCGGGAACCGGGCCGGAAGCAGAACCGGCGGATACTCCGGTAACCATCAAGATCATACTGAGAAAACACATCATTTTAAACCTGTTTTTAAATGCCATTATAATCTCCTTTTACCCGCTTTTTACCTGGCAGGAAAACAGACTCATGGTGAAGGACAAAGGGTCGTCCTGAGCGGAGTCGAAGGGCACCCTGGTGTGGTTGATATTGCCTATGCGCCCTTCGACTTCGCTCAGGGTGACAGGTAATTGTTCTCCGCTCAGGGTGACAGGTAATTGTTCTCCCCTCGGGGTGACCATTTTGGAGTGACAGCACATTGGTTTCTTCATTAAAAGTCACGCAATGCGGGTACGGATTCAGCATTACAGGTACCTTTTCATCCGAAGATCCGGGATTCCGGCATGAACCGGAAGAATTTGTGTTTGAACCGGAACCGGGCGATGGGGCGGTAGAGGTGTGATATGAAGGAAGCCATGGCGGAATCCCCGAGCATGGAGATTTTCTTATCCACGCAGTATGACGCCGCGGAGACGGCCCTGCAGAGTTTGCTCAGTTCTTTATCATGGCTCCGGAGAACAACGCTCTGCCAGTCGTAATCCGCCCATTCTTCCAGGGTTTTCGGGGGTTCATATCCTTCGCTGAGCGCTCGGGCATAAAGGGGTGTGCCGGGATATTCTTTATACAGGTGGATAGTGCCGAGATAAGCCCGTGGGTTTTCCTCCAGGAGCCGCCATGCCAGGTCAACGGTTGCCAGGATATCCTCCCGGGTTTCCGTGGGCAGACCCACCATGAAATTATAAAAAACACTAACGTTGGGATATTTTTTCATCCGCTGATTGATGGCCAGAGCCTGCTCCACGGTGAGTTGTTTATTGATGAGTTCCAGGATCCGGGGTGAGCCCGACTCCACGCCGAACTGAAAAAAGACGGCCCCGGCATCCACCAGCCGATCCAGTTCGTCATCGGTCATTTTCATCACGGAACTGATCCGGCCCTGAAACCCCATTTTGATGGTATAGGGTTCCTGCTCCACCCGTTCGACAATTTCCGCCACACGGTTCCGGTCAATGAAGAAACTGTCATCAATGAACAGGATATTGGTCAGATCATAGGTATTGACCAGCGTACGGATGGTCCGAACAACTTTTTCCGGGCTCATAGCCCGCCATTTCCGCGCGTTGTATGCTTCGTTGTAACAAAATCCGCAGTTGAAGGGACAGCCACGGGAACTCTCGATTTCAATAACCTTTTTCTCCCAGAAATAGGTGTGGAGATAGGGTGAAACATCGGTGAGATGGTAGGGGGTATCGGGAAGGGAATCGAGATCCTGGTGGGGACCCCGGGGGTTGAGTACGGATTGGCCCTCCAATTTATATCCCAATCCCGGAATACCCGTTATGGCGCTTTCAGTTTTAAGCGCTTTGATCAACGCGAGAAGAATGGTTTCGCCTTCCCCCACCACCACGTAATCCACCAGGGGATGTGCCAGTGTGCCGTCAGGAAAAAGCGAGGCATGAACGCCGCCCATTGCGATGGGGGTATCGCCATTTTCACGGATGATCTCACAGGCTTTCAGGGCGCCTTTGAGTTGTGCGCCGGTCATGGAGGTGATCCCGGCCAGACGGGGTTTCTCTTCACGGATGATTCGAGCCAGGTTGGTTTCCCATTTCCGGTCCACTTGCTGGTCCATGATTTTCACGGAATAGCCGGCGCGGTCCACCAGAGCGGCAGCCGCCAGAAGGGATAGCGGAATGAAGGGTTTGAAGACCCGATTATAAATGCCGATACGGGGATTTATGAGTAGAATATCCGTCATGGAACCCATCCTTTCAGGCGGTGATGGTAGGTCAGGATTCAGACCGTGTCAAATGCACCGGAGCCGGGATGTCAGGCTGCGTTTATCGGCTTGAAAATAATGCTGTCAGGGATTATGCTGTAAAATCTTTCTTCCTGGGGTGGAAGAATCCGTTTAATCTGGAGGTTACTATGATTGAGATCACATTTTTAGGCCACGCTGGAATGCTGTTTAAAACTGACGCTGTTCGACTTGTCATTGATCCGTTTCTTGAAGGAAATCCCCAGGCGGCCATGAGTCCCTCCACTTTGGATGTGGACGTGATTGTGGTGACACACGGCCATGCCGATCATATCGGCGATACCGTGCCCATTGCGAAACGCACCGGTGCACTGGTGATTGCACCTTTTGAACTGGCGACATATCTTGAGAAAAAGGGGTGTCGGGTTCATCCCATGCATATCGGCGGCCGGAAAGAGTTTGGCTGGGGAAGAATCAAGCTGACTCCGGCGTTGCATGGTTCGGCGGCAACAGAGGAAAATGGGCAGATGGTTTATACCGGCAATCCCTGCGGTGTGATCCTGACCCTGGAAGGGCGGAATCTCTACCATGCCGGTGATACGGGTCTGACGGTTGAAATGGAACTTATTGGTAAACTCCATCCCCTGGATGTGGCGTTTCTACCCATCGGTGACAACTTCACCATGGGTCCGGCGGATGCGGCTGAAGCCGTGAGAATGCTCAATCCCCGGGTGGTGGTGCCCATCCATTACAACACCTGGGAAATTATCGAGCAGGATCCGAAAGAGTTCGCCGCGCAGATCATGGGCAGCACCCGGGTGGAAATCATGCAGCCCGGCGGGACGATGACGCTGTAGGTTACGATAATTGGATTAATTTGATGGTTATGGTGGTGGTGTAGGGGTAGGGCTTGCCCCTACCCTCAATGATGCAGTAAACACCGGGAGGGTAACCGCAAGGGATTACCCCCCCCCTACGTAATCCAACCCGCAATACAAATTACCCAATGGTCACCCGGTTCCTGCCGGCCTGTTTGCTTTGGTACATGAGATTATCCGCGCGTTCAATGATGGATTCCGGTGTATCATCTTTCCGGATCAGTGTGCCGCCAACGGAGATTGTCAGGGGGATTCGTGTCTCTTTCGTTTTGAGCGTCAAGTTTTCGATGGCGCTTCGGAGCCGCTCCGCCACAACCGTCAGTTGTTCTTCACTGACATTGAGAACCATCACGACAAACTCTTCACCGCCCCAACGGCCCAGAATATCAAAAGGCCGCTGCCTCTCCTGGAGGGTGGTCGCCACCAGTTTCAGCACCTCGTCCCCTGTACCGTGTCCGTGTGTATCATTGAGATTCTTGAAATGATCGATATCGACGAACAGGATACCAAGACTCCACCCGTACCGGTCCCATTCCTGGAACCGCCGCATCAGACTGATCTCGATGTTCCGCCGGTTGGGGATATCCGTGAGATGATCCAGGTGCGCCAGTTTTTTGAACTCATCCACCCACTTCTCGGCTTTGATGGCGGGTGAGCGATCCTTGAGGATAATTGCCGCCCAGTCCACCTCCCCGGAACCATTCACGATGGGTATCACCCGCATGGTAAACGGCAGGCGATCCCCACTCCGGTGCACCAGCCAGATATTGGTATCGATGTTTTCAACCGCTTTCAGACCTTGCTGCACCGGGCAGGTTTCCGGACATTGCCCATCCCCGAGATGGTTAAACCGTGACAGAATATTTTCACAACACCGATGGCCATACAGTTCCGACCGGGAATAACCGGTGATTTCCTCCATGGTCTGATTGGCGTAAACAATCTCCCCGGACCAGTTCACAACATACACGCTTTCATACAGATTGTTGAAAATCTGCTCATACCGGGCCGTGATATCACCCAGGGAAATGGCGGTAGCCGACCCACTCCGTTCCGGGAAGTGATGCAAACTACTCATGACGGTTTCCTTTCAGACCCTCCAGTAATTTTACCAGAGCGATGGGGTCCGTCACTGGTTGACGGCAGGCGAAGTTTTCACAAAGATAGACAGTGGCACGGTTGTCCACTTCTGTCTGAGCTGCCACGTATGACGCGAGTTCACGAATCCGGGTCCCGGCATCGCCCGGCGGATGGAGCACCAGAACGGCATTGGGCAGGTATTGGTGACGGATGGCGCTGAGCATGGCCTCTGTGTCAGCTTTCCCGGGAACCCCGGCTGTTACAATTTCATAAGCCGGACCGGCCAGAAAATCCACGGCGGCCAGCATCTGGGTAAACCCGGTGGGCGCCCGACTCACCATGGCGGAAAATGATTTCCCCACGGTGACAGCAGCCACTTCAAGAGCAGTATCACCGGTTATCCGACTCAGCCGGACAAGATTCAGCATGGCCACGGAGTTTCCCGACGGTATGGCGCCATCATATGCTTCCTTCTGCCGGACAATCAGGGCTTCCCCATGGGACGGGGACGTGAAAAAACCACCGTTGACACTGTCCTGAAACAGATCCGTCATTTTCTGATTGAAGGACATGGCGTGGGCCAGAGTATCCGGATTCAGGGTGGTCTGGTACAGCTCGATGAGACCCCAGGTCAGGAATGCATAATCATCCAGCAGACCGGCAATACCCGCATCACCTGTACGGTACCGGTGAAGAAGAGTTCCATCCTCCCGGACCATGGTGTTCAGAATGAATCCGGCGGCCTGTTCCGCTGCCTGAGCGTATTCCGGTGCATCAAACGCCCGGGCGCTTTTTGCCAGTGCAGCGATCATCAATCCGTTCCAGTCCGTGAGTATTTTGTCGTCCAATAACGGCCGAATCCGTTTATCCCGGGCGGTATACAACGTCTTCCGGATACGTTCCCAGCGTTCTTCATCCCCGGCTGTCACGGCACGATTCTTTTCCAGGTACAGGATATTTTTCCCGGGACCCGCTTCATGGAAGTTTCCTGATTCACTCATATTGAATCGAGTGATGACATATTCCGCATCATCTTCCGGCAACAGATTACGGATCTCCGTAAGGGTCCAGGTGTAGAATTTTCCTTCCACGCCTTCGCTGTCAGCATCCTCGGCGCTGTAAAATCCGCCACCGCTATCCCGCATATCCCGCAACACGTACCGGTAGATATCCGTTGCTACTGTCCGGTAGATGGCTTTGCCGGTCGCCTGGTACGTTTCGGTGAGTGCCATGGCGATCATGGCTTGATCGTAAAGCATTTTCTCGAAATGCGGTACCCGCCATTCCGGATCGGTGGAATACCGATGGAACCCGAGACCCACCTGATCAAAAATACCGCCCCGGATCATGGCCTGAAGCGTTTCCTCAACCATGAGAAGTGCTTTGCCGTCCCCGGTGCGATGCCAGACCCGCAGCAGAAAAATTAGTTGATGGGGTGTGGGAAATTTCGGTGCCGTGCCAAACCCGCCATTGACGGCATCAAACTGACTGCTGAGTGTGCTGAATCCTTTATCCAGAACAGCCGGACTCAGAGCGGATCCCGCCGGAACCTGCGCGCTGCGATGCAAAGCACTGATGATTTCCTCTGCACTTGATGTAACATCCGACCGCTTCTCGGTCCAGAGTTTCTGTATGTGCGGAACCATATCCATCATCCCCGGCCGGCCGTACCGGGAGGATTTCGGGAAATATGTCCCGGCAAAAAAGGGTTCCCGGTCGGGGGTGAGAATCACAGTGAGGGGCCATCCGCCGGATCCCGTGAGCATCTGGCAGACCGTCATGTAAATGCCGTCAATATCCGGCCGCTCCTCACGATCAACCTTCACCGAAATGAACACTTCGTTCATCAAGGCTGCAACCTCAGGATCCTCAAAAGATTCCCGCTCCATGACATGACACCAGTGACACGTGGCATACCCGATGGAGAGAAAAATCGGTTTATCTTCCTTCCGGGCCCGCTCAAACGCCTCATCACCCCAGGGATACCAATTCACCGGGTTGTGTGCGTGCTGCAACAGGTACGGACTCTTTTCGTTAATTAAATGATTCGTATACGCATGTTTCATTGTTCCCTCACCGGAGCCGGCCGCTATGACCACTCCCGTCAATCCAATATATAATAACAGCAAACAAGCTGTCCTCATGTTCACCTCGCTATTCAGACGGTTTTCTTTATTCCGCCAGTGTTTGTACCGCCTTCAGGATTATCTTCATAGTAATCCCGAGTAATCTAGTATGGTTTTTAACGGTTTTGGTTTGGAATGTCAAGATGGGTGCCGCTGAATTGGTTTCCGGGGTATTCCTGATCCGTGCTTTCGGCCGAAAGCACCTACGGGTGCTGATCATTTGATTGTGTGCAGATCAACCATCTGGGCCAATTTTTGATTTACCCATCACCGACCTACCGATCACCCCCAAAACCGGAGGCTGATAAAACCACAATCCCCAGACAACCCAATTGAT
>SWBX01006102.1_pt1 | contig 21083 bp, 16 predicted proteins | sample 4693051 | NCBI WGS metagenome assembly SWBX01 (sample SAMN10267272, study PRJNA491770) | bioreactor metagenome | isolation source: DHS bioreactor inoculated with marine | place: Japan: Omine Ridge, Nankai Trough | reverse complement strand
CGGAACAGGAGTCGTATTTTTTATAGAACGAAAACGAATGCCATTGCGCCGGCGCCACCCAATGCAATAGAGTTCATAGTACGCTGGCATGGACCTTGCGGGATCTGTAATGCATAGGTCCATGCCAGCGGTTCAAAGACAACAATCATGTTTTGTAGCCCGGTCGTCCCTGGCCGGGCATAGGATCACGTGCAGCAACGTCCGGAATGACACCACGATGGTCGTCTCGTCACCCTCGTGAACGCATCCTCCGACGGGCAGCCACGATAAGACCTCCTCCCATGACAAGCAGCAGCATCGCCAGTCCACCCGGTCCCGTACTCGGAATGGGCAGCGGCGTGGGACTCGGTCCGGTGGTAGGTGTGTCGGTCGGTGTATGGGTCGGTGTATGTGTGGGTGTGCCGGTAGGTTCCGCCGTAGCCGAAGGCGTAGGCGAATAGGTGGGTGGATCCGTTGGAACTGCCGTCGGTGTATGTGTGGGCGTATCGGTGGGTGGCACTGGTGTATCCGTCGGCACCGGAGTGTCGGTGGGTGGTATTGGCGTGTCGGTGGGCGGTACCGGGGTATCTGTTGGTGGCACCGGCGTGTCCGTCGGTGGCACGGGTGTATCCGTGGGGGGGATCGGTGTATCGGTCGGTAACGGCGTGTCGGTTGGCGGCACAGGTGTGTCAGTCGGCGGTATGGGTGTATCCGTGGGCGGCACCGGCGTATCTGTCGGCACCGGTGTATTGGTCGGACACGGTCCGTCGTGAAGGTTCACGGTAATATCGTCAAAAGTGGCATGAACATCCGTGGCACTGCTCTGGGATGCAAACCGGAGCACGATTTCCGATCCGATATACCCGTTGAGATTCACGCATTGGTCCCGGCAGACCCCACCGGTGTTTTCGTGGTAATCCACCAGAGTGACGAACCCACCGCCATCGACAGAAATCTCGATTTCCGGTGACAGGAAGTAAGTACCATCCCAATCGTAGGAATACCTGAGAGTCGGCGCCGTCGCTCCAGCCAGATCAATACACACGGTTTCCGCCGCAGAGTAAGGATACCCGTCTCCAAACGCCATAACATAATCAAAAGAATCACCACAAGGACCGTACGTGGCAATATACGGCCCGTTCCCCTCGCAGGTTTCCCAGAGTGAGGGAAAAAGATCGCACACTGATCCGGACTGAAATGATGTCCCGAAATTCGATGTAAACGATGTCACGCACGCGGGGGACTCACAAGTGGCCTCAACCGAGACATCATCAATCCAGAACAGATTGGAATTGAATCCATGATCCCATTGCACGTAGTTGATGGCGCCTGCTGTGAGGGTCACTGTTTTCTGCACGCAACTGTTGGTGGTGAAAAGCGTCTCAGAACTACTGAAACCCGGTGGAGAACTACAGTTCATTGCGAAAGTTGACGTCCCGGTTTTCACGGTAACATCGGCATAGACAAGCTGAAAGTAGGTGTAAAAAAGTACGGCAGACCCCGTGCAATTGGTCAGATCAATCCCGATTATCGGGTCATTACTGGATGAATTTGTCCGCAGCGCCTGGTCCGTTCCCAGGCAGAAAAAACCGCCGGTGATATCTGTAGCATCATTCCAGCAAACCGCGGGATCACTGGTCTGCTCATTCGCTGTCCCATCATCGAAATTTTCCGAATATACAATCGCTGCATCCGCCCCGGCCGCGAAAACACACATAAAAACAAGACACAACACTACAACTAATTTCACCACGCCACCCCTTTCAAAATTCCATACTCAAAATCTAACACCCCTGCTCAACGCCAATCTATCAGCGAATGCCCGGACGATCAAGGAATGGAAAAATTACCTTTACAGTTGAATTGTATTCGACTTCTATATATTGTAAAATATTGTAAAGTCAAACTTTTAAGGAGGGGTTAAACCAATGAAAAAAATCACGATATCATGCATAATCATCACATTAACATGGCTGTTGACGTGTCCTGGAGGCTTTGCCGGCGACATGGGTCAATCACCGCAACTGCAAACCGATCCCCTGATGCAGAAGTTTGCCTTTCAATGGCAGACATTGAAGGAATCAGACCGGGTAAATAAACGCCTGGAAATAAAACTAAAACTTGAGGCATGCACAGATCGTCTCCCCCCGGAAGACGCATATGAATATGAGCTTCTGTTCAACAGATCCTGCGAAATCGCCCGGGGACTGGATATTTTGGAAAATGATCCGGGCAACGTTGAAACAGCCGCACGCACCCTGTATCTCCTGGACGCGCTGGATGGTGAACTGAGTTGCCGGGAACAGGAAGGCTGGGAACATGACAAAACAGCGGAAGGGCATTTCATTCTGCCTCCGGGATGTGAGAACTGGGACAGTAATCTGCCTGTTGTCATTGAAGATGTTGCTGATCTGGATGATGCCACCCGAGGCGGCGCCAGCAGTGGATGGATCGCCGACGTCCGAATAGACGATTGGCAGAGCACTCACTATCCGGCGTTGACAACTGATAGTGACGGAAATCTTTGGATGGCTCAGATGGAAGTACACGGTGTGGGGAAAATTTATCTTTACAAATCCTCCGATCATGGAAAGACGTGGGAGTTCAAAGTCGCTTACTCAACAACTTACGCTTGCAAATACCCATCCATCACGGTAAATCCCTACGATAACACCGTCCTTGTGGTTTTCGAAATGTTGATCACCAATGCTAACTCCAACATCGTTGGTTTCCAATACCAGTCAGAATCGGTCACACAATTTTTAGTGGATACTGATTCCGGCGATGACAAACGGCCATCCATCGCAGCGGAATATCACTTTGGTGTTTCCAACTGGATCTATGTCTGTTACGAACATCGATCCAGTTATGATGACCGGGAAATGCATGTTGCACGATCCCTGAATAATGGATTGAACTGGTTTGCCTGGCACGATCGGGGATACGGCGTAAATTATCGGGTTCACACGGAAATCTCGATCTGTACAGCCAATGATAATTATGTCTATGTCACCTATGCACGTGCCGGTGATATGGTTGATCCCAAGGATCTGTATGTTGAGTTTGGTCTTCGAAGTGATTCCGGGGACACTTTTTCCCAGGAAATTAAAGCGTATGATGCATCTGATAACGGTGATCGTGGTGCACGCAGACCCTCCATCGCCGCTTCCCATGGTTCCGCGGCACACCTGGCCATTGGGTGGGTTCGGGAAGGATCCCCTCCTACCCTCGCCTCCCAGGATATCTACTATGCCTGGACCAATAACGTGGGTATTAGCTGGGTATGGGACCAATTGACGCCGGCCAATTCCGCGGTGGAAGACAATCCCGTCATGACCGTCGACGGCATGGGTTCCTCCGCGACAGATATTATGGGATATTTTCACTGTGCCTATCTATACGGCTCTTCACCGGCAAACGCCACATACCGGCGCGCTCATATTACCACTCTCGGCACATGGGACACCTGGAACAACCATGTCATCGATGACCGGTCAGACAGTATAAACGATACGGATCGGTATATTGGAATCACAACAGAGCTTCGTGACGATGGCAATTGGTATCCGTGTGTGGCATTTATCCACAGCAACTGGAGTTATTACACCACCAAACGCGCCCATTCACATAGCATTGTTCCCGATCCCGATACCCTCTCCCTGACCATCGACGACACCGCTTATTCCGGCGGCCATACCTTCGTCAACTGGGTCACCGGCAGCACACACTCCCTTACAGCGCCCCTGACGCAAAGCGATCACACCTTCAGTCACTGGAGTGACGGCGGGAACCGACTCCACGATATCGTTGCAGAAGATGGCAGCTCAACAACCATCACCGCTTACTACAACTCACCGACCCCGACAAACACTCCGACAAATACACAAACAAATACACCGACAAACACGCCAACACCGTCAAACACACCGACAAATACCCAAACAAATACCCCAACGAACACACCAACAAATACGCCAACACCGACAACCACACCAACAACCACACCAACAAACACGCCAACTAACACGCCAACCCATACACCAACGAATATTCCCACACCAACAACCACACCCACTCCCGATGGACCGGTCATCGGCGAAACCGGTATTATCGATACACTGACGGATGAATGGATGACCATAAATCTGATCAACACCTACACCGATCCGGTGGTCATCTGCCAGCCTCCCTCCCATAACGGTGCACAACCGGTCGTATCCGTCATTGACAACGTTACCGCCACCAGCTTTGATGTGCGTCTGAAAGAACCGGAGCCCTGTTATGACGGCACCCATGGCGCTGAAACCATCTGTTATATGGTAGTTGAATCCGGGACCTACATGCTGACCCCTGATATTATTCTCCAGGCGGGTACCCTGCCCATCGCTCTGCATGTCCCGGACTCATCCAATATTGATTTTTCTCCCGGTTTTTCCAGTCCACCCATGGTGCTCTCGCAAATCCAGACTTTTGATGAAGATGCATTCGTTAAAACACGTTACATGAACCCGCCTGTGAGTTCCGGGTTCCAGCTTTCCCTGGAAGCTTCCGGCGTCTCCTATTTCTGCACCTGCACCGAGCACACCGGAACAGAAACAGTCGGCTGGATAGCCGTCTCACAGGGAACCGGAACAAACAACGGCCATCTGTTCGAAAGTAACACAACAGATGCTTCGGTCACCCATGACTGGTATACACAACCCTTTCTGCAGAACTACACCGATGCCATCCCTGTGTTTCTGGCCATGATGCAGACCCGAAACGGTGTCGATCACGCATCCATTCGCTTCGACTACCAGACTATAATTGAGATAGACCTTATGGTTGAAGAAGAAACATGTAATGACTTTGAAACCGCACATAATAATGCTGAAGACATCGGGTATTTTGCTGCCGCGCATCCCGGACATCTGGTGGGAAGAACACCGACACCGACGGCAACTTTTACCCCCACTCCCACACCGTCATGCCCCCATCACGGGGATGTGAATCTCAGCGGTGATATCACTGCCGGAGATGCCCAACTGGCATTCTATATCGTCATGGGAACCTACGAACCCAGTGCGCTGGAAGCCTGCGCCGCCGACTGCGACAACAGCGGTGAAATTACCGCCGGTGATGCTCAGATAATTTTCGGCGTTGTACTGGGCGCCGGGAGCTGCGCCGACCCGCTTTAATCTGACCCGGTTTCAATAATCGGCTCAACATTTGGTTTTCCCGGAGACCCGGGGTATATTAACCTCCGGAGTCCTTGTTACCGTTTATCTGTCACCGGGGAGACATTTATGACCTTTAAAAAATATTTGGTTTGTTTTTTTCTTGGAGGGTTAATGACCTCCTGTATCCTTGCTTCCGCAGATCCCGATGCAGCACCTCCCGTTCCGGAAAAAGAGACCATCATCATGGCTACATTCAACATCCAGAAACTGGGTGAACGTCCCGATACCGCCCGCCTGGAGCGGCTGGCGGATATCTGCCGCGGTGTGGATTTCCTGGCCATCCAGGAGGTTTACGAGACCGGCAACGGCGTGGAGGCACTGGCTGTAATCATGGGACCGGAATACCATTACGCCGTCTCGGAAGTGACCCTGCATGAACGGTTCGGGTTCATCTGGCGCGCACCGGTAACCCTTCTGGAGCCGCCGGGATTCGCACCGGATCTCCCCCTGGGCCGGCACCCCTTCCTGGGCAAATTTAAAGCCGGAAACTTCGATTTCCAGGCCATGACCGTCCACCTCTTCTGGGACGGTTCCAAGAAAACCTACCCCCATACCCGGGGTGTGGAACTGAAACTCCTGGACGACTGGCTCTGCCACCGCACCGATAAAGAACTGGACCTGATCATCCTGGGGGATTTCAACGAACCCAACATGTATCACGGCTACCAGTTCGCACCGCCCCAGAGTTTTCACGAAGATTTCTACACCCTCATCAACCGGCATAACATGATCTCGGTCTCACTGAACCACCAGACCCCAACAAGCATCGTCAACCGCAACATCTACGACCATCTGATCTTCAATCCCTCCCACTATTTCGTGGAAGAGTTCGCCGGGATGGACCGGGTCCGGGTGGTGAAATGGGAAACCCGATACGACGCCAACGACAACAATTACCTGGAATACAAGGAATACGAGACCGCAAAAAAAGAAATCAGCGACCACCGACCGGTCTTCGCAGAATTCTTCATCAATATGCCCGATGATGATGAGGTAGAGTAGAGGATAAGAGGAAAAGAACCCGTAGGGGTGAACCTCGTGTTCGCCCGGTAAAGGGTAATCAGGTGTTCGCCCGGTAAAGGGCAATCGGTTGTTCGCCCAACGATTCGAATAACCCATCAATTTCCCAAATTTCTTGACACAAACAAACATATGATTCATAATTACTAATAAATGAACCATCTTATGGTTCACGACATGAACAAAAAGAGGACATTTATGAAATCTCTGACAATTCACGGTCTGGATGAGGTATTGGAAAAATTGATACGCGAAAAAGCGGAATCAGAAGGGCTCAGCCTGAACAAAACCATAAAAAAAATCCTGTGTGAAGCTCTGGGAGTCAAACCAACACCTTCAGGATCTCACTGGAAAGATTTTGAGGAGTTTTCAGGTATCTGGTCTTCAAAAAAACGGGATGAGTTCCTGTCTGCAACAGGCGATTTTGATGAGATTGATCCGGCGGATTGGAAATGAAGAAAATTGTAATGGACACGTGTGCGTACGTGCGGTTGCTGGCAGGCAATAAGGCGGTCTTTGAGTCGGTTTCAACGGCGGACACGGTTTATATGCCGATATTTGTCATTGGTGAACTTCAGGCGGGATTTCATGGCGGATCCCGGATTCAGGAAAACCAGAAGATTCTCATGGCGTTTTTAAGAAAGCCCACAGTAAAAATCCTCAACACGACCCTGGAAACAGCCGATATTTTCGGTGGAGTAAAAAGTCGATTGAAAGCAGCGGGAACACCAATACCCATAAACGATGTGTGGATTGCATCTCAGGCGATTGAAACCGGATCAGTGGTTGTGACGTTTGATGCGCATTTCAATTTAATCCCGGGCATCCGTATACTGCACCTGTCATAAGTGGGCTACCACCAAAACATATCACGCCGTCAAAATTTGAAACCGGGTAAAATTATTTTTTTCTGCACCGGTTTGTAGAAACGTGGACACCGCCACCTGAGAACGCACCGGCGCCCAGAAGAAACGCCAGGTCGTACCACCACCCGATGTTGTGGCACTCGTAGATTTTAATATCGGTGATAATTCCCAGGATCAGTGCCGGAATGGCGATAAATCCGTGCCATAACCCGGCGATGAATCCGGCTTTTGGCGGTACAGGCGGCTGATCGGGAGGATCCTCCTGCCACCGGGAATTGGGTCCGGCAAAGCAGCCACTCAGCACCGCCATGAGTAAAATAGACAATAATCCGTAAGCAATAATGGTTTTAGTCATATGACACTCCTTTAAAAACAGATCTGATCCATCATCTAAATACTATACGGTCTGAATGCAGGAAAATTCAAATAGATCGGTGTGCGGAATTGAAATCAGAAAACTTGCTTTACAATTTACCTTGATATACTCTAAGCTCACTATTGGTTTTGGCTGTTTAGATCAAGGAGGTTATGGGCAGATGACTCAGAGATTTATTATATTATTTATCGCAGCGGCATTGCTGGTTCCCGGTCTCTTTGCCTCAGAAATCGATCCCATGTTCACGAGCTTTCCCGAAGTGACTGAATTCGGGGATTTTTTATGTGGCGTAACCTTTTGGAGAGGGCTCCCACCCTGTCTGAAAGAAACATTTATTCACGGTGGTTATGCCTGGTATCCCACCCGGGAAAAAGCCAAGATCATCATTGATGCCTGGCTCCATGACGGGTTATATGAACGGGAACTTCTGGTGGCTTATTTCGGCAGTCTCTGTACGGGACATTATCGCCCGGTCCCCAGCGTTACAACCGGTACATATTGGGATTCCGCGTATTTTGCTCTGGTGAAACTCGACTACCGGATCGAAGCAAAACGCATGCTCATGGATATTGTCCTGGATCGGGACTGGGCAAAAGGGAAATTCCCGACTGATCGGTATAAAGCCCTCAAGGTGCTGGCAAAAGAACGGCTCATTACCCTGCGTGAATACGAAGCGCTGAAAACCGCTCTGACGGAAGAACTTCAGAAACCGGAACCGGACTTCAATTGGGTGAGCACCATCATTGATGCACTCAGCAGTTTCCGTGAATGGGGTGATGAACTGCTTCCCCTGTTCCGGGATGCCTATAATAAAGCACCGGACGGACGGTATGAGATCATCCTCCAGACGTTTCTTGATTTCGAAATTCCCGATGATGCAGAAGTGATTATTCAAAAATTTCTCGACGGAAAAGTTCAGAATTTCGAAGACCAGAAGATAGTAATTCGTTGCGCCTACGTTCTGGATGACGAACATATCACTCCTATTCTTAAAGATGTAATCAAGAAAGATGATCTGAATCCTGAACTCAAATCGTTCATAGAAAATTCTATTGAGCGGCTGGAATGGTTCGGCAGTTGGGAAATCACCGACTCGAAAGATACCTGGGATGCCGGTCTTGAACATGAAAAAATAGCATTTCGGATGAAAAATTCCATGCATGATCAGGATGACATCGTTAATTTCAGCATGATCATGCAACTTAACGATCCCATTGAACTGAAACCCATCGGTATGGACGACACGTTTGAGAGTAATTATGTCAGCTTTGTCGTGACACCGGAAGAACTGATTTTTACGATCTATAACCCCTTTACCCGGACCAGTGAAGAGAAACGGTTCACGTTGAAAGATGGAACCGGCCGGAACGAAGGTAAACTTTATCTGAAATTTCCTGTTGAAGGAATCACGGATAAAAAGGGAAATCAGAAATTCGGTTTTGTCGAAATCGAAAAAATTGGTTAGAACCAACACTCTGAGGCGCCGGAATATCCGGCGCCTTTTTTTATGGCCGAAACCCTTATTTATACACCCTTAAAAAGCGTTGACAAGACCTGCTAATGCGGATAGACTTCCCGCGTCCTTGAACCTTTAATTATCAACATATGGGAGTGTAAAAGATGAGTAACAAACAAGCTGATCTCGCCGGACCCGGCATTAGTACGTATGAGGAAGTAAAAAAGATATTACCCTCAGATTATGAATCGATTTTGACCCCCAAAGAAACCATGAAAGCAGTCTTCGCCATTAAAAACTATATCGAAGAACATATGGATAAAGAACTGAACCTGATGATGGTTCAGGTGCCGCTCATCGTCGATAAAGACAGTGGTGTCAATGACTATCTTGATCGTGACGGATCCCGGACACCCATCGATTTTCCGGCCGGTCTCGGATTGGACAAACGGATCGAAGCACAGGTTGTTCAGGCCGCCACTAAATGGAAACGTATGGCCTTGAAACAGTTCGGCCTCAAAGTGGGTGAAGGCCTGAATACCGATATGAAGGCCGTGAGAAAAGATTATTTCCTGGATCACGATCACAGTTCCTATGTTGATCAGTGGGACTGGGAACGGGTTATCACCATGAAAGACCGCAACCTTGAATTTCTCAAGGATATCGTTCGGAAACTCTGGAAAATAATCGTTGACGCCGGCAAACATGCACAGGAACTCTATCCGCAGCTTAAAAACAGCAAATACGGCGAGATTCCGGAAGAACTGAAATTCATCCACGCCGAAGAAATCCTTGAAATGTACCCGGATCTGCCCCGGAAACAGCGGGAAACAAAAATTATTCAAAAGTACCCTGCCGTTTTCATTATTGGTATCGGATGGGTTCTGAAAGATGGTTATCCCCACGAAATGCGTGCAGCGGATTATGATGATTGGGTTACCCCCACAACAGGTCCCAATGGTGAAGAATTCCACGGTCTCAACGGCGATATCCTCGTCTGGAACCCCGTAACGAAACGCCGACATGAACTGACATCCATGGGTGTCCGTGTCACGAAAGATACACTGAAACAACAGTTGAAAATCACCGGACAGATGGATTTCCTGGATATGCCTTACCACAAAGCCATTCTCAACGACGAAATTCCGTTGAGTATCGGTGGCGGTATCGGTCAGTCCCGGACCTATATGTATCTTCTGAGAAAAGCGCATCTGGGCGAGGTCAGCGTGACGATCTGGCCGAAAGTTCTCAAAGAAATCTGTGCCGAAAAGAACATTTTTGTTCTCGAATAATACGAGGATAGAATTGTCAGACTTGTATTCTTGTGATGATTAACGGGTGGTTCCCCGGAAACTCCGGGGAACCGCCCGTTTTCCGTATCGGGAGAAAATCAGATGAAACCTTTTTTAAAATCACTGATCAATAAATATGCCGGGAATGTGGATTATCTGGAAATCCGGGTGGAAGAAACGGAATCCGTGAGCATCAGTTTCCGGGGAAGACAGCTTGACGCACTTCGGGAAGCATCGGAGCGGGGAGGATGTGTCCGTGCACTTTATAAAGGCGGCTGGGGATTCTGCACCTTCAATCGACTGGACTCCGCCAATATAGAGAAGTTTATAGCCTCTGCCATCAAACAAGCCCGGCTTATCGGTATGGAGGAAAGCATCCTGGCTGAAACTAAAGTGGTGGATGTGACGTTACCCCTCAATGTCATCAATGATCCCCGGGCTGTGTCACTCTCCAGAAAAATTGAAATTTTAAAAACCTATAATGATCTGATTCTCGATGCGCATCCCCTTATTCCCATGTCTTCGGTATCTTACGCCGATGTGTATACCCACACATGGCTTGCCACATCCGACGGCTCCTGGGTGGATCAGGAAAAAATGGATATCGGCGGCGGTCTGGTGCCGGAAGCTGTAAAAGACGGACAAACCCAGCGCAGTTACGTGGGATTTGGAAGTTCAAACGATTTCAATGTTGTCTGCGGAAACGAAAAAACACTGATAAAATCATGTGAAAATGCTGTGGCTCTTCTGGATGCACCCATCGTAAAAGGTGGATCCTATACGGTAGTAGCGGATCCAAAACTGGCCGGTGTTTTTGTCCATGAAGCCTTCGGTCACACCAGCGAAGGTGAAAAGGTGTATGAAAATCCGAAATTGGCCGAGGTGATGAAACTGGGAAGACCCTTCGGATCACCTATCCTGAATATTTATGACACGGGCCTTGATTCCGGTTATCGCGGTGCGCTGATCTATGATGATGAGGGTACCCGAACCGAAAAAACAGAACTGATCCGGGACGGTATCCTTGTAGGACGGCTCCATTCCCGGCTGACCGCCGGGAAAATGGGTGAGAAAGCCACCGGTAACGGAAGAGCTCTCAACTATAAATTCGCACCCATCCCCCGGATGAGAAACACCTGTATCGCTCAAGGTGAAACCCCAGTGGAAGATATGATTAAAGATATCAAGCTGGGCGTCTATGCCGTGGAAGCAATGGGCGGTCAGGGTGGCGAGATGTTCTCCTTTACCGCCGGCAGAGGGTATATGATTCGTGACGGTAAAATTGAAGAAATGGTGAAAAATGTCACCCTGTCCGGAAACCTCTTTGCCACACTGAAAAACATCGATGCCATCGGAAACGACTTTGCCATTCATGATTCCGGCGGCGGCTGCGGGAAAGGCTCTCAGTTCCCCCTGCCGGTCTCATCAGGCAGCCCGTCAATCCGGCTGCAAAACATCGTAATTGCCGGGCAGTAAACCCGTCTCAGGACAAATGAACCCATTGGACAACAACACGACCCGGGTGCATTCCACCACGGCGCTCAGGATCTATCTTGCCCGGCCTCTGAGATTGATTGTCATCCGCGGACCGGATACCGGTTTGGAAATGGATCTTGCCGGGCTGCCCATAAGCATTGGTTCGGATCCAAACACCGATCTCACACTCACAGACCCTACGGTATCCCGGTTTCATGGCCGCTTATACCCGGATCGGCACTGGTGGATGTACCGGGACCTCAACAGCGCCACCGGAAGTTTTCACAACAACAGTCCCATACAGGATTCCGCACTCTTTCCCGGGGAAATCATCCGTCTCGGACACTCCGAATTTTCACTGGCCTATAGAGAACCATCTTCGGAGGAATTCCACGACACCATTCAAGATACCGGCGCGGTGCTCCGTAACGGGGAGTGGGTGCAGCTTCCCCGTATCATCGCCCATGAACTCCGGCACTACATCGAATTTCTTGATTCCGGAGTGGAACATCTCAATAATGATCCGCATATCCGGAAAACATTTGAATCGGACATAAAAACACTCCAGATGGCCAGTCACCGCATGGATGAACTGGTTCAGGCTCTCCGGGACGGCTGCATCAAACCCCGGATGAAACCGGTGAACCTGACGGAACTTCTCTGGGAACAGATCGCGCTGATTGAACCGATCGCCTGCAACCGGGGAATTACTCTGAATCCTGATCTTCCCGAAACTGACGTTATGGTTCGGGGCGATGCCAACCAGTTGAGCCGAGCCGTGCTGAACCTGATGAAAAACAGTTTGGAAGCCTGCCGGGAAGATGATACCATAGCGGTAATCATGCATCCTGACCCCGGAAAGGTACAGATTTGTATCACAGATACCGGATCGGGAATGGATAGTGACACACTGGGATCCATCTGGGTGCCGCTGTTCACGACCAAATCGTCGGGAAATGGTCTGGGCGCGTTCCTGGCAAAAACCATTGTTCGACGCCACGACGGAACCATTCAGGCGGAATCCGGGCCGGGTCAGGGAACGAAAATCACCCTGGAGTTGCCACGGTATGACACAATCAAAGACACATAAAATTCTGGCCGTGGATGATCATGCCTCCACACGGCACCTGTATTCATCGTATCTGAAACCATTTTACCGGATCGATCTGGCCGCCGGTGGCGCCGAAGCCCTGCAAAAAATCAAAACCGAGCAGTACGATCTGTACGTCACCGACTTGATCATGCCGGGTATGGACGGTATCCAGTTCATACGGGCGCTGCGGAAAATCCATCCGGATGCACCGGTGATTGTGGTGTCCCAGACCGACGAGATTGATCTGGCCATTGGGGCGTTCCGGGAACATCCCCTGGAGTTTCTACGAAAACCCCTGAAGAAATCACTGTTTCTGGCTGCAGTGGAACGATGCCTGGACCGGGCAAATCTCCAGCGGGAGAACCGGAACCTGCGCCATGTCACCGGAACGGATGCCCACTGCCCGGAACCCGTGACCGGGAAAAGCAGTACCGTCATGACGGAGTTCTGGGACCGGGTGCGGACAACGGCGGAATCACCCCTGGCTGTCCCTGTGCTGATTACAGGGGAATCCGGCGTGGGAAAAGAAGTGGTAGCCCGGCAGATTCACCGATGGTCCCGGCGGCATGCCCACGCGTTTGTGGCAGTCAATTGCGGGCTTCTGACTCCGCAACTCGCAGCAGGCGATCTCATGGGTGTGGAAAAAGGGGTCGCCACCGGTGTGGATCCACGGCAGGGAAAGTTCCAGGCGGCGGAGGGGGGCACACTCTTTCTGGACGAAATTACCGAACTGCCCGGTGACGTCCAGACCATGCTCCTGAGAACCCTCCAGGAAAAAACCATCATGGCACTGGGATCCCACACGGAAACCGCCGTTGATGTTCGGGTCATTGCTGCCACAAACCAGGATCTGAAAGAACGGGTCCGGGACGGCCGATTCCGTGAAGACCTGTTCTACCGCCTGTCCGTTCTTACCCTGGACGTTCCCCCGCTACGCCGGCATCCCGAAGATATCCCGGATCTGCTGACACACCTGCTCAAACGCCACGGCGGCGGGGAAGCCCTTCCCCTGGAACCGGACGAACACCGGGAATGGATGGCATACGCCTGGCCGGGTAATATCCGGCAGCTGGAAAATGCCCTTCTTCAACGACTCGTTACCGGAAAACCGATCCACCTGGAACAGTCAGCAGCCACATCAGAATTACCGCCCACCGGTATCACCGATTATCTTCAAGCCGGATGGGAATGGGACCGGATCAAAACCGAAATATTCCGGGAAGCTCTCAGGCAGACAAACGGAAATCTCCGGGAAGCCGCACGAAAACTGGGGATACCCAAGACTACCATGTGGGAATATTGTCGGGAGAAGGGGCTGTTGGGGTAATTGCTGGTACGCAGTGTCATCCGGCACACAAACGGGTGTTATCCTCCGGTTTATCCGCACCCACCGTCATCCTCGGGCTGGACCCGGGGATCTCTTCAATGGTTGCTAGCAAACAGATGTCATCCCCCGACACACAAACGGATGTCATCCTCCGGTTTGCCTGCCTGGACGTAGCCTTGGCGGAGTCTGGTCCGGGGGATCTCGTCGATGGTTGTATGTTTCTACCGCTGACATTGTGTCCCCGGAATAAATCCCTAGGCTGGGATCCTTAGTTGCCCACCTGGCAGGCTGAAGCCATACCGGTGGGTCCGGTTTTATTGATCGTGATTCTGCGATGACCGTACCACTGACGGTGACTGTCATCCTCCACGTAACTGTTGTCATCCTCCGGTTTATCCGGGGGATCTCTTCGATGGTTGCTGGGAAATGATGTCATCCTCCGGTTTATCCGCCGGTCCGCCGATCCGACGGTGCCTCCAAGAGACGTACCGATTCACCACCTACCGGCAACCATCGATGAGATCCCCCGTACCCTCCTTCGTCGGATACCTGTCATCAGATCGAAGCTCTACCCGCTCCTCTTCCAATAAGTTTTTCTGGCGAAAAACTTCGGTGATCACTCCATCCTCATCCGGAACTACCGGTATGCCATCTCCAATAAGACCTGCCAGTTGCCGGAGTTCTTCCAGCACTACAACATCCCCGGGGAGTGGCACGGGCTGTAGATCCACATCGATATTCAATACATGAAGTGGAACAACATCGGCACTCACCAGCGACCCATCCGCATCCAGGGTGACCCGTGCAATGATGGAACTCCCCGCCCGGCGGGAATAACTGGCAAAGGTGAAGTTGCCGAGACTATAGAAAATGAGCCGGTTCCGGTACATCTCAATGCCCTGAAGAATATGGGGGTGATGTCCAATGACGAGATCGGCGCCGTGATCAATGACCAGATGCGCGAGATCACGCTGATACTGTTTGGGATCCGGTCGGAGTTCCGAGCCCCAGTGAAAATGCACCACCACGAGGTCATTCTCGGCAGACGCCAGTTTCACCGCTTTGATTACACGCTGCCGATACGGAAACATAGTTCCGGGTTTATCCCCGGTAGCCCACGCTTCCTCGGGAAAGGTGGCGGAATACCCAAGAAACGCCACGCGAATCCCGTTCCGGCGGATCACCCGGGGAATATTGGCATCCTGAATATCACGCCCGGCACCACAGTACGCCATGCCTCGATCCGTGATTTCAGCAATGCTCTCAAGAAGACATTCCGACCCAAAATCCATGGCATGATTATTGGCCAGATTCAGCATGTCAAAACCAGCCTCCCGGTAACCGTCAAGCTGTTCCGGCGGCATTTTGAATACGAACTTTTTGTCCAGGGGAATTTTTCCGGAAATGCAGTGGGGACCCTCGAGATTACCCGTGGCGATATCCGCCTCCCGAAGGATGGGCGCGGTCAGGGCAAACAGGTGATCCAGACTGGTTTTTTTGATGATCACATCACCCCAGTTCCCGATCATCATGTCACCAACAGCGGCAATGGATACGGTTCGGGACGGAACCGCCGGTTTATCATCCACAGTCGCTGACAAAACAGCCACGTTCAATCCACAGACGGCAAACCCCATCAGTGCGATCAGCCGGAAAGTGTTACGAAAAACGTTCATGTCCTGAATCATACGGGTCAGTGCTCATCCACGCAACAATCAATTGTATTTTTTACATTCCAGAAATAAAGCCATACCAGACAATAACGCTTGACAACATTAACGCGGTCCGTTATTGTTTAGATATGATTAAGGCATTCCGTTGCAAGGAAACCGAAAACATTTTTCGACGAAAACATTCAAAGAAGTTTCCATCAGAAATTCAACGGGCTGCATTACGGAAACTCCTCTTGATTGATGCGGCTGAGAAAATACAAGATTTAAGAGTACCACCCGGAAACTGTTTGGAAAAGTTACGTGGAAATCGTGAGGGACAGTATAGTATTCGAATCAATGATCAATGGCGGATCTGTTTCCGTTGGTGCAACGGATATGCTTTAGCGATAGAAATAGTAGATTATCATTAGGAGGTTACTCAAATGAGGTCTGATAAAATGAAACCAATCCATCCAGGTGAAATTCTCATGGAGGAATTCATGAAACCGTTTGGATTGAGTCAGTATAGAGTTGCGAAAGATATTAATGTATCGGCTCGTCGCATCAATGAAATTGTTCATGGGAAACGCTCTATCAGTGCAAATACAGCGTTGAGATTGTCCCGATACTTCAGTCTTTCGGAGAGATTCTGGGTGAATTTACAATCGAGATATGATCTTGAGATCGAAAAGGATAAACAGGAAGGACGAATTGAAGTCGAAGTTAAAATACATAAACATCAGGCTGCTTGATGGATTCAAATTGGAAAATGAGGGACAGTGATGAGACGGACAGTTAATCGTGTGACATGGTTCTTTGTGTTGGTATGTTTTGCATGCCTGCCCGGATCAATTGCCCGGGAAGACACCCTCGACAGCCTGGTCCGGTCAAAAGGACTGAACACCTCTGAAACCGCCGTGGTGGTCCTGGATATCTCGCAACCGGAATTTTTAGGCGGATTCCCCGTGGTGTATGCCCACAATCCCGAAAAAATGCTCAAATCCGCCTCCCTGATGAAAGTGTTCACCACCTGGACGGCATTAAAAATTCTCAAACCTGAATACACTTTTGAAACAACTGTATACAGCGATAGCGATCTGAATGATGGTACCCTTTCCGGGAACCTTTATGTGAGGGCTGGTGGCGACCCGTTCATGGTCCAGGAATATATGATGCTCCTGGGATTGAAAATCCGTCAGGCAGAAGTGAAAGAGATACAGGGCGACCTTGTACTGGACACCTCATGTCACAGCGGCGATCTGCGGCAACCGGGCTGGAAACCCGCAAACTTCCACCGGGCATACGCTGCGCCCATCTTCCCCCTTTCCTTCTCCCACAATGCCGTCACCGTAACCGTTACCGGAACGAAACCCGGTGAAAAACCGACTGTAATTTTATCACCGGAAAACCCATATCTCCGAATTGATAATACAGCGACGACCCAGACAGGCGTCGGCAATCGCATCGGTCTGGAAATCATCAAAGGTGACCATGAGGAAATCGTAAAAATCACCGGGAAAATATCACCGGACCGCAAAATCAGCGCCGCCCGCTCCATTCACCGGCCGGATCAGTACTTTGCCCGGGCGTTTCTCAATGAGCTGAGCCGTCAGGGTATCGCGTTTAAAGGACGGATCCGCACCGGCCCCGTCCCGGAAACCCTTGAACCGCTGGTGACCTATGATTCACCTCCCCTGGCATATCTCATTTCTCTGATCAATCAGTACAGCAACAATTTCATGGCGGAGATGATCCTTCGGCAGACCGGTGCAAAACATACCGGTGAACCCGGCACAACGGTATCGGGAATCAGTGCCGTCACGGAAACTCTGAAGTCCATGGGATTAAACCCGGGGGAGCTTCACCAACGGGACGGATCCGGACTCACAGCGGATAACCGGGTCACAGCTCAACTGCTCTGCCGATTACTGGGTAAAATCCATCATGACTTTGAAATGGGTCCGGAGTTTCTGGCGTCACTCTCGTCCAGCGGCGCTTCGGGAACTTTCAAAAAGCGGCTGAAATCTTCGGAACATTATCGCCGGATGAGGGGAAAGTCCGGTCTTTTGAACCACGTCAATAATCTTTGCGGGTTTATCCACTCAAATTCCGGCAAAACCCTGGCCTACGTGATCCTGATGAACAAGTATACCGGCTCATTTGAAGAGATCCGGTCCATAGAGGACCGGATCTGTCAGAGATTGCTTCAGTTGTAGGGTCGCTGTTTACATAAATTCGAAAGTCGTGGCAGCCAGGTCGGTAAGGAAGTCATACGACTCAGCCTGAATCATCAGACCATACATGTTGAAGGGACCGCAGGCCGGCATGGTTTCCGGCACGTCGAAGTTCAGGACAGGCATGCTGCTGATCTCCAGAGCATCCAGGGTAATTCCCTCAAATGTCACGTCTGACGACCATGTGGGATAGAACCAGACCGCATCACCGTATTGCAGAACAACAAAGAGGAATCCCTCAACGGCATCACCCAGGTTCCGGGCCGTAAGCGTCAGATCAAAGGTGTCACCGCCCGTAAAAGAGCTCTGGTTCTGAACAAATTTCAGGGTTACGGGAAAATCACCGGGCTCCGGTTCGGAATCCGGAAGAATGGAAAACAGTGTCAGATCATCGATATTCCATCCGCCGAACTCGCCGGTAGCATCGGTCTGCAGTTCAAACGTCACCTGGAAAGCGGTATCCGGCTGAATGTATGAAGAGATATCCAGATCCACATCCACCCATTCGGTATCCATGAGATCCGTATCCACAGGGTTTTCCCATACAACGGTTTCATTGATGAGAATCCGCGCTTTATCTTTTGTATTCCCTTCAACCGTCAGCCATCTCATGAAATTAAGATGCACATTTTCAGTGGTTGTGACCGTAAACTCCGGGGAAGTCAGTGTGTTGTGAACGTCGGGTTTATACTCACCATTCCAGCCGTTGGGTCCCAGGTCGTTGCCCCAGATTTTTGTTCCATGAGGCGCACTGTCGGGATCATAGATCGAGGTGCCATTGGGTGTGCCCCGCTGCCAGTCATCCTGAACGGCTATTTCGCTGTGAGTCCAGTTTTCATCTGTCGAACCTTCAAAACTGTTCCAGTATACCAGATCAACCGCACCGGAAAATGTCATAATACTGTCTGTGGAAGCGCCTTCATTGCAGGTGATGGCCAGATTGAATTCCAGGCGTTTACCCACAGGAAAATCGTCGGGAATCTGAATTTTGAATCGGGAACTTGCCGGTTTCTGCTGACCCGCGGGAACCGTGGGCCAGGTGGCAAAATTCTGAGTGATAATAATTTCCGGCTGGCTGCATGTCAGAACCGCACCGACACCTGTGGCCGGAATATTGCCGGTGTTGCCCAGAGAAACCATAAGATCCAGGGATTCACCGGGATCAATGTAACCGTCTCCATCGCCGATAACGCTGTCTTCCACGGCGTAGTCACTGATGGCCAGAGTTGCTCGCTGGGACGTGGAATAAGAAATCCGTGTGGATCCGTATCCAATAGCGGAATCACCGTATTTGATCCGGAAAAATCCGTTTTCACCCCACCCGGTGCCCCAGGAGTTTTTAACGATCCAGGCGCCGTCACCACTGCAATCGCTGTCATCATAACCCACGATCAGCACACCATGATTGACACTTGATGTGGTACCCCATGAAAAACATCCACCACTGTAATAACTCATGGCGTCAGAAGCATATACCGCACATGCAACGGGTCCGTCCACAAGAGCGGCCTTGATGGCACTGACGGAATCGCCTGTGTACGACCAATCATCAGCTATGGCAATTTTTTCGCAACCCGAGGCAGCGCAGGGAAGGTTTGATGCCTGGTAAGGCATACAACTTTCATCAGCCATACCCGGATTCACAAAATAACTTACACAATCGAGCCAGCCGCCTCCGCAGTCATACCCATACGAATTGCACGAAACCAACTGCTGTTCCGAGAGATCCGGTGTCACACCGTCAACGATCATCACATAAGATTCCAGCATGGCCACGGTACAAAATGCCCAGCAACTGCCGCAGTTCGCCTGATTTTTTACCGGGGAGACACCATTAAAATCCCGCCAGTCGAAACTGCCCCGGCCAATGGTACGCCAGTTCTCATCTATAACAGGTGCGATAAATGTTTGACCCTCAGGAATCCGAAGCGCACACATGGCTTCATATTCTTCGGCGGACATCAGACTGACAGTGGTTTCACCCGCCACCCAGTCCAGATCACGATCAACAATAATCCGGCGAACCTCGTCCAAAGATGTCGATACAGCATCCACGCCACTGAACGACCCCATCAAACCGGCAATTAATAATATAAATATTACTTTTCTCATCTTCTCTCCTCAAAAGTGAATGTAAATTAAGCACGTTCATTCCAACCAATGAGAAGATAAGCAATCTCAATGCCAAACAGACAAATCAACTCCCCAGAAGTGTGACCCAGACCTGCCGCGACCGGGGACCGTCAAACTCACAAAATTGGATTCCCTGCCAGGTACCAAGCTGCAAACGACCACTTTCCACGGCAATGGTCACCGATGATCCGATGAGTGACGCTTTCAGATGTGAATCCGAGTTCCCCTCGAGGTGCCGATAATGCGAACTCCGGGGAATGAGTGATTCCAATGTGTCGGCAATATCCAGTTTCACTGCCGGATCCGCATTTTCGTTTATGGTGACACCGGCGGTGGTATGAGGGATAAAAACCATACAGATGCCATCACTGAAACGTGCCGTTGAAATACAGCGTGCCACCTCGGATGTGATATCCGTGATAATCTCTCTCTGAGTGGTATGAATTGATAATTTTTCCATTTTGTTCTCCATCGTTAGAAATTTCTCTACATAATTACTAGTACCGGGTTAAAATAATCCGAAATGGAAATTTTCTCAAAATATTTAGTAGAAAAATCAGTCGATACGGGGTAAAGTGGTCTCATGACGCACTTAGACAAAGCAGAATTAAATAGACTCGGAAAAAACATCAGACGGCTTCGGAATGTCCGAGGAATGAATCAGACCGCCCTGGCGTACAAGGCGAACACCCGACCCACAACAATCTCGATGATTGAAAATGGATTGAACACCAATCCGGGATGGGATTTGCTTGATCGGATCTGCAGCGCTCTGGACACGACGATTCATAAACTCACACTGCCACCGTCAACTTCCATGACTGATGAAACCGGTGAGATCATACCGCCACCGGGACTCGTTACTCTGATGCGGGAAGAAGACCGGTTGCTGGGACCGACGGAAGAACGTTTGACACTGCAGGAAGTCGCCTGGATGAAGCTCGGACCGTTGAAAACTCC
>SWBX01006247.1_pt2 | contig 21119 bp, 18 predicted proteins | sample 4693051 | NCBI WGS metagenome assembly SWBX01 (sample SAMN10267272, study PRJNA491770) | bioreactor metagenome | isolation source: DHS bioreactor inoculated with marine | place: Japan: Omine Ridge, Nankai Trough | reverse complement strand
TCTTCCAGGAGTGGTGACAGAACAAGGGTGTGTATTCCGCACTTTACCAAAAATTCCGCCAGAAGACCGGTTGGCGGGAAATCGCCCGGAATATCGGTTGTCAGACCCGGCGGGACGCCTTCCTCACCGCTGTGCACCTGGAACGTGACAAGGGGCGTGTCATAGGGATCAAGACCCTTGAAGAATTCGATCTCCAGACCTCTGGCCCAGGTCCTGATTTCTCTTCGCATTGTGCGCTGTTGGAGCAAATACAATTTGCAAAACATTTTCATTTTTTAATTCTGCTCGTTCAGGGACCAGTTGTAGGGAAGGTAATTGATATCCGCCTCCCGGGAGTTCAGTTGCTTCCCATGGGAAACGGGAAGATAGCGTATCAGCATGGCCACCACAGCAGCATCAGTCTCACCATATTGGTCAGTCAGTCGCTCATTCGCCGGGCGAGCACGGGCAAAATCTTCTCCAAACCATTTGAAAATTTTTGAAATCTCCAGGCTGCCGGTTTCGGGATCATACCGATTATATTCGCGGTTACTCAAGAACGCCTTGGCTGCGGATTCAAGCATGGTTTCGAGGTTCTCAGCGGTGTACGCCCGGTTCTGCAGAGGCGGACATCCCACAGAAGCACAGACAACAGCAAAATGAATCCGGGGTTCATTAAACTCTTTTCGAATGATCTCGTGTTCGATATCGGAAAGCGTGATGGAACGGCCGGCGGCATTGTGGATGATTTTTTTCCAGACACCACGGATCTGGCGAATGGAGTTGGACGGGTACAGAGGGTTCAATCCGCTGATGGGAATGTTGTCCAGGATGGATTTGATGGTGAAAGCGTTGTACGCATTGATCCAGAATGCCAGGGCTTCATCTTTTGAGAACGGTTTTGTGTCCGCACCAGCCAGGGTGTTCAGATACGCCTGAAAAGATCCCATATCTCCCGGGTCGGCTTTCAAACCGGTGTAATTGACTCGACCCGAATCATTAACATACTTTTCCAGGATCCGGTTGTATGGGCTGTGATCAAATGCGCCGGTCCCCGGGGTGAATAGGGAGAGAACGGCGAGAGATACAAGAAGTGCGGATATTCTGTATGTCATCAGGGTGTTCCTTTTTGTGAGTGTTGATCCGTGACGGTTCGTTGATCGCTGCTGGTTTGCGAGGTCGGTCGGTACCATCCGGCGAGACGGTCCGTTGAAATTCCCAGCAGGTAGCCGGCGATCATGGCCTGATTGATCAGAGTTGTTCTGATCAGGCCCAACTGCTGCCATCGCCGTGCCGATGTTGTCACAGGTTTCATAACGATTCTGATCCGTCCAAAACGACGTAAACGCCGCATGAAATCATAATCTTCCATTAACGGTATTTCTTTAAATCCATTGAGTTTTTTAAAAAGATTTCTTCGGAGGAATATTCCCTGATCACCAAATGGCAGGCTTAGCCTCCGGGATCGGATTGAGACACCGTGTTCAATAATCCGAGCGCCCCGGGAGGCGTGATCGATGTGAAGAAGAAACGCACCGCCTGCGGTATCCGGAGAGGCAAGGCAGGTATAGATTTCCCTGGCGTAATTTTCCGGTAACCGGGTATCGGCATGGAGGAAGAGGAGAATATCTCCACCGGCGATCTCAGCGGCACGGTTCATCTGAATTCCCCGGCCGGTTTTGGTGTTGATGACCTGGGCGCCGCAGGATGTGGCAATGGATACGGTTTCATCGGAGCTGCCGCCATCGGCAACAATGATTTCCACCGGGGAAACCCTTTGCGCGGCGGCTATGGTATCTGCGATATGAGTGGCTTCATTAAGTGCCGGGATGATCACGGACAGTGAAGGGGTTTCAGCAGGGGATGGGATGGTTGTGACGGGTGGTTTCGGTGTTTTGCTGAGGGCGTGCCTGGCGATGGTGAAGAGAATTTTGTACCCGGTAACCGCCCGGGGAAGAAATGTCGGTCCATCCTGAATGATGGTTACCTGTGATCCCAACCCGCGGAACGCCTGGGCCGGTTCGCGGTCGATGGGGCCGCCGCCGATGACAACCAGATGATGTGTCGGGTCCACCCAGTCCGCGGGATGAACATTATCCACCAGTGTCTGATTATACTGATCATTCGGTTCAACGATTAGGCGGGTCATTATCTATCCTTCCTAAAAGCGGGCTGTGACGGATGATTTTTATGCGAATCTTTCATCCGGTTCCGGATGGAGCGGACAATGCCGGTGAGGATTGCCAGGACGATGGCGAGAATTCCCAGGAGTGTCCACGGCACCTTTCCTTCAGATAATCCCGTGATCACGGCATCCACTCCCACAACATATAAAATGGTACCGGGCAGCATACAGATCCACGACCAGAAAAAATAGGTCCCGAACCGAACACGGGTTAATCCGAACCCGTAATTCAACATGTTGAAAGGAAACAGGGGAATTAAACGTGTAATAGCGACTATGGACGTACCATAGGATTCCGACATCTCATCCAACTGTTTGAATTTCGCGTTCTTGGAGAGCCATCCCGAAACCATTCCCCGGGCAAAATACCGGGCAATGAGAAAACTCAAACCGGCACCCAGGGTGGAACCAACACTGACATACACTACACCAAAAAAGGAGCCGAACACTGCGCCTGCCGCCAGGGTCAGCGGTGCGGCGGGCACGGCCAGAACCGTGGCAAGAATGTACACTGATATATATGCCAGGGGCGCCATTCGACCCAGAGATTCAATCCAGATCCGCATCTCGATGAAAATCTCACCCATATTCAAAAAGCGGACAGCCAAGAGGATCCCTAATGCCGCCACTGTGAAAATCAGAGGTTTCAGCCAACGGGTCGATTTTTTGGTGTTTCCCGATTTCATCTTGATTCCCCTTTGGATTTTTGGTCACGGTAACTTACGGGTTACCACCGCAATCTCACATGTGAGTCGATGCTGAATCAGAAACCTTACAAATTATATCAAAATAATTGACAATTGACGAGAAATGACAGTCCACGTCGCGGTACGGTCATCGCAGAATCATAATCAATAAAACCGGACCCACCGGTATGGCTTCAGCCTGCCAGGTGGGCAACTAAGGATCCCAGCCTAGGGATTCATTCCGGGGACACAGTGTCAGCGGGTACGATCAGGTTAGAGGGTGCCACCGGGCGAGGTTAATTCCATCCAAAAGTGAGTGAATCGACAGATCCGAAAAGTGCATCCATGTCCGGCGTGGTCAACGCACCCCAGAAAATGATTCCCCCGGCTTGTCCGACGCCTTCGGGCCAGTTGAACGGCTCAATAATACCCACACCGGTCAATCCGGGTTCAAATTCGAGATCCCGGTAGTAGTCGACACCGTTTTGAATATTTGTCCAGGCAGGCGCAAACCAGTAATCCCCGTAAACGTCCAGGATAACAAAGAGCGGATAACCTGACAGACCGTTGGATTTTGATACGAGGGTAACCGCCGAACCCCGGCTGATAAACCCAGCCAGACAGCAGGTCAGAATTAATCCGGATACCAGATATTTTCCGCACTTTATCATGGAGGAATCTCCTTTTTGAACGATCTCAGAAGTGCTGGATGAGCCCTGTAAACGCACACGTGGGACCTTACACGATTCTTCGGGGGTTGAAAATGGAATTCTAAAACACAGGACGTAGGGACGGGTCTTGTGCCCGTCCTCAATGATGGGGATGAAACCAATGCAATCGTCCTCAATGATGGGGATAAATCATCTTTTGAAATATCCGATAAAGGTATTGCCGCATCCGAAAGGATGGGCATCAGACGTCGCCGTTCCGGCTATGTCTGACAGGCAAGACCCATCCCTACACCTATTTGAAATAAAGGATCATTCAAAAATTCCATTGTCATTTTTGATCCGGCAGAATCGGATCAATTTTTGGAGTGCATTCGGTTGACCGGCATCCAGGCGGGTCTGGAAGATGTGATCGAGTTTTTTCTCGATAATTTCAAGGAGCCATTCCCGTGTAACGATGACCACCACTTCGGGATTGGCCGTCTTGATCTGGGGCCAGATGGCCACATGTCCGCCACCAAGCGCTTCTACCGGGCCAAACTCATCAAGGATCAGCAGGTCGAGAGGCGGTCCGGTTTCCAGGGCGGTTGCCCATGCCCGGACGGCTTTCGTTGCGGCGGGGTTGAACCGGTATGGCGGAAATCGGTTCTCATCCCGTTGCGCAAAGGGGATGGATTTACCGGACGCGATCCAGCGCAGGTCATACCGTGCTGCATAGTTTTCGCCGGGAACACGTCCGGATGCTTCAGCACAAAAACCGTCTATGGTTCGACCCGTTTTCAGGAAATGGTTGGCCAGATCACTCAATAATTCCGTTTTCCCGGTTCCGATCTCACCGGTCACTGCAATGAGTTTCATCTGATTACGTTCCGGGTGATCCCTGGGTTCCTGAACCATTGATCTCCAGTTTTTCCAGTAGATTTTTAGCCAACTCATAATCCCGTTCCGTATCAAACCGGCGGTCTTTCTCAAGCGCTTTTTCGAGGCCGGCAACTGCTGATATCAGGAGCTCACGGGCTTGCGTTGTTTCATCGGATTTTCCCAGAACATCGGCAAGAAAAATCTTGGCCCGTGCCAGATCGGTTTCATTGTCGGGATTGGCTGCCGACAGACCCTCCAATTGCGTTATGGAATCTTCAAGAATGTCACGATTATTATCGTTGCCGTCGGCCAGGAAATCGGTCCAGGCACCGTACACACGGCTGTTCACAACGTGATGTTCAAAGGTTTGACGTCCCTTTTTTTCCACAAGATTTTCCCATGTATCATGGGCTTTACGATACAGTGAACAGGCGGTGGCATACTCTTTCATGTCCAATCGGATATGACCGTGATTAAAATAGGTCAGGGCAAGATCCGGGTACAGATTCCGGTTGGCCCGCCGGTAAACGAGTTCTTCCAGCGTTTCCGTCACTTGCGTGTATCGTTCCACGGCCTGGTCGAAGAGACCCAGACGGCTCAACACATACGCCTGATTGCTGAACACCTTTATTAATTCATCCTGTATCCGTGTATCGTCACTGACTTCCCCCTGTTGAGTGTAAATATCCGCCGCCTGCCGGTAAAGCGTGGCGGCATCATTAAACAGGCCCATGGAGGTCATGGTTGTCGCTTTTGCAAAATGGGTCCGCGCCAGCAGAATCCATTGATCATGTGTCCTGTTTTCCTGAAGGATGGATTCCAGAACACGGATCGCTTTTTCAAAAAAATTCAAAGACTTACGGGTCTCCCCGGAGAATAGCAGAAAAGTCGTGTGGTTCAAGTATGCACGGACAAGAAAATCCGTCATATCTTCCGTGTCCGGGCGGGAATACAGGTTTTCACGAATCTCAATGAGTTTCAGTGACATGGTTTTGGCTTCGTCATGCCGACCCAGATTGAATGCGGATATCGATCGGTTGGTATAGAACCGGGAAAGTGTTTGGAGAATTTCGACATTGTCCGGATCCATCCGCCGGAGTTTTTCCACGATTTCGATGGCGTGATCCAGGGGAACCAAAGCGGCTTCCCGATCATCCTTATCCCCCAGAACAAGACCAAACTCACAGTAGTGATTAGCGAGTTTAAGTTGATGGTCCGGATCAGGAGAGCCGTCATAAAGTTCCTTTGACAGCGCCAGGGATTTTTCAGCCGCTGTCACTGCGCCGGCCAGATCTTTGACCGTCCGCATACAGGTGACTCGCGCACAATACAGGGTCTGCAGTGCTTCCCTGATATTCTTTACACCGGATAGCAAAAGGCGATTCAGAATGGATTCTGCTTTTTCAAGAAGTTCCAGATCAATCAGACCCTGAGTTTTTCCTCCCCGGTCTGAAAAGGGCAGGAAGGAGTGATCAATTTCGTCCTGGGAGTAGCCTGCAGTTACCATGGCAGCTCGGAGAATTCCCGCTGGATTGGTTTCTTTTCCATCCGGCACGGAAACATGCACTTTCCGGGAGGATATTTTCCCGGTATCCCGAAGGGTTGCGCTGTCTTCCCGCGGATAGGCTTCTCCGGTGAGAGTTTGATAGATTGAAATCAGTGCTGTTACGGCAGTTTCAGCATCCGGCCAGCGGTTTCCGGGATCTTCCTGAAAACACATGTCGAGAAATGCGGTGGTTTCCGGTGAGAGCCCCGGATACGGGGGCAGTTTTGTTTCCCGGTGAATTTCAAGGAGCATAGGCGCCATGGCGCCGATTTTCCATCTGGCTTCACCCAGAAGCATTTCCAGGATAACGAGACCCCAACTCCAGATGTCTGTGTGGAAATCGATTTTACTTCCGGCCAGCTGTTCGGGTGAACAGAATTTCAGTGTCAGTGCCACGATATTACTCATGCGACCGGAACTGTGATCCAGAAGATTTTTTCCATTACTGCCAATTGAGCTGGAAAGCCCGAAATCAGTTAATTTGGCGATCCCGTCAGTACTCATGAGTATGTTTGAAGGTTTAATATCCTGATGCACAACACCACCGGTATGTGCGGCGCATAACCCGCGACCGATCTGAATGGACACATCCAGAATGTCCCGGATATTCACCATTCGATTTTCCCGGATCCAGTAATCCAGGGAGCCGCCGTCGATATATTCCGAAAAGATGGCAAGACGATCCTCAACAGTCTGAAAAAACAGGCAGGTCGTCAGGTTTTCATGATCCGGCAGATCGATCCATGTTCGTAACTCCCTCAAAAACTGCCGCCGTTTCCGGCTGACTTCCAGTGTGGATTCCAGGAGTGTTTTTACGGCGAATTGACCACCCGTCGGCGACGAAACGAGATAGACGGTACCCATACCGCCTTCCCCCAATTGTCGTTCGATGACGTAATCATCGAGAAACGTCCAGCCGGGCGTCCAGGGATCACTCTGATTATTCACCGCTTTGATATTCATGATGCTATTCCAGTCATATCCGTCATTATTTCTTATGCCGGCGGACAATTCAAGGCTGTATTCAGTTATGGAGAACCCCCGGCAGTGCACATTGGCATTCGATACAGTACCGGGCAAACTTTCCTCGGATCAGCCGGATCCGGAATTTCTGATATTTTTCACCCCGCCAGATATCCTTGAAAGACATTTCCCGGACATTCCCCAAAACCTCCGTGCTGAAACAACAGGGCATGACGTTCCCGTTGGACAGGATAAATGTCTGATCAAACCCCACGGAACAAAATCGGGCCGGTCTGAATGCATCATTGTCTTCACCGGTGGCCGGTGAAAGCTGCCGGACAATTTCCGATAGATTGCACGGAACCGGTGACCGTTGAGCACAATAGTTCAATGTATCAACAGCGCGGGTCTGTTCATCTGCGGTGAGTTGCGCACCGGGATCAAAAGGGATAATAGCGGCGAATTCAATGGTATCGGCGCCGATTTCTTCTGATATATCAAAAAGACGGTCTATGGAATCGAGATTGTCCCGCTGAATCACATGAAAAGCGCTGAGACGACCGCGGTTGGATCCGCTCTGCCGGCGTCTTATCTGATCATAATATCTGAGATTATCACGCATGAGATCAAACCGGTCCACACCCTGGATCTTATGATAAGTCTCCCGGTCACCCCCGTTGACAGATACGCGCACGTTATCCCATCGAATGCGCACCAGGTCGTCCGATACGGATTTTGTCATGAGGGTCCCATTTGTGATGAGACTGCCCACCCATCCGTGTTCTTTCACCGCCGTCAAAATCGGGATGATTTCCCGGTGAAGCAGTGGTTCGCCGCCCCCCACAACATTGACTTCGTGCAATCCGACGGGCATGCCGTTGAAAAGGGATCGATAATCCGCCAGATTCATGGCGTTTTCCCGGTCTTCACGGAAGAGCCGGTTACGTTCATCAGGTTCAACCTGTCTGATCCAGCACATGGGGCAGGCGTGATTACATTGAGCGCCTATGGGATTGATGCGGAGCGTATCCGGACCCATGAGAACGAATTCATACATGGATCCCAGCCGCCTCAGGGAATGCAGAGTAAACCCTGTCATTCCCCGGTTATTTATAGCCGAGAGAATCAGGGAAGGTTTGAAATTTTTGAACAGCGACAGCTTGCTCATGTTCCGGATTGTATCCACCGGGGATCTGATGTCAATTTTTGTGCGGGAAAAGTGGAAGATTGGAAGGTGCTTTCGGTAATTGAAACAATATTCCAATCGGGAAACTTCATTCCCATACATGTGGCATGAATTCAAAGCCAGGTTCTTTGAGTCCGGATCTTTACTTATACACGGCTGCTCAGATTGATCACGATGATTTCCGACCGGGTACCGATGCGGAACGGCGGTCCCCACCAGCCGACACCGGTCGAGACATAGAGGTTGAGGTTTCCGAAGGTTTCCAGTCCGGCCTGAAATGGAAATGCCAGGCCTGTGAAAAAATTGAACGGCCAGATCTGGCCGCCGTGGGTATGTCCGCTGAGTTGAAGATCCACACCGGCTTCTGCCGCTTCTTTTAATCGCAGAGGCTGATGGTTCATCAGTACAACCGGAAGATCCCGGGATAATCCCTGAGTCAAATCTGCCAGTGGAACCGGATCAGTCTTATCCAGCCGTTTGGCTGTTGGATCATCAACTGCGACGATATGGACCCTGCCGGGGATTGTTCCGGCCTGGTTTCGCATGAGGCGAATGCCCGCTTTTTCCAGATAGGTCTCAGCAGACTTGATTCCCGTGTAAAAATCGTGGTTACCCGTGGATGCCAGGACAGCCAGTCGCGCGGTCAGGGATTTCATGCCCGGCTCAAATGCACTCAATTTTTGGGAAGGGCTGTCAAATATATCCCCGGTAAGAAGGATCAGATCCGGATTGAGTGCGTTGGTCCGATCCACGATCCGGTTCCACCATCGGGGTGATTTCATGGCGTCAAGATGGATATCCGATAACTGTACAATCTTCAGGGGCGGTGCGTGAACGCCTGGCCGGTCCACCACGATATCCAAGGATTTCACCACCACGTTTCCCGATTGAATGTAACCGTAAATACAAAGACCGGTCAGGCCCAGGAGAATGCCGATTCGCACCGGCTGAACCAGTGTGGTCAACGATCTCAGCAGTTCCGGTGATGCGAAGGTTTTAACTGAAACCACGACGATGCCGGTGATCAGGTTTATCCAGAACAGATAGAACAGTATACCCAGCCAGATATTTCCGGTGAGAAAGAGCACAGCGGCGGCTTTCCCGCCATAGGTGTTGCTTAAAACAGCGCCCAGAGGAAATGTCAGGACCGGTATCCAGATCAGTATTCGCAGCAGGATGAGGTTTCGCTCCTGAAGATCGAAAGCCACACGGATCCACCGGTATGCTGAGTAATTCATGAGCAGGTAAACAGTGAGTGCGGACACAAGAAAAATGATAAACGGTTTCATGATTCTCTCGTGTTTGTGTCGATTGTCCCGGGAGAATCAGTTGGTGTGTTCTCACATTTCTCCTTGAAAATCGTCTGTAACTCATCGTGTTGTTTGAGAAACCGGATCATCTGAAACCGGTTGCGGCCTTTGAATTCGAAACGTTCATACAGATGAACGGCTGCCGGGTTATCCAGATCGGTGAGAAGATCTATTCGTGCGCTTCCCGAAGCCATGGCATATGCCAGGAATGCGTCCATGATTTTCCGGCCGAGACCCCGGTCCCGGTACTCCGGCAAAATGTAGACAAGATCCAGCATCATCACCAGGTCGCAGGACGATGTGGATAAACGGTCATACGCCCGGATATAGCCGGCAGGTAAGCCCTCCACAAAAAGAACAAGCGGGTGATAGATATCGCTGTGGGCGGTTAGATAATCCACGAGAACATCATAATCGCCGGGTGCGCGGCTCATGCCGTATTCCGTATCGTATGCGTGGTGGACGGTTTCCAGGTGGCGGCGTTCATCCGGTAAATTCAGTTTCCTGAACTCTATCCGGGTTTCTGAATTATTGCCGGTCTGTATTTGTGTTTCCTCTGTCATGATTTAATCTCCGATTCAGTTCCAGGACCCCGATCTCAACATGGGAGTGAAACAAATATTAAACGTAAACACCTTTTGAAATCAACGTTCAGGCCACTCTAAGTGGAAAATAAATATTATAATCATTACACTACTATCGGTTCTATTGGAAAGAGAGTCATTTATCTAAACTGAGGCAGGGAAGGATCTGCCGAAATATAAGGGGTTGTTGATGGAATACGAAAAGTATCTTGAGAAAGCATACGAACTGCTGACATTGTACGGGTTGAAACTCATTGCGGCGCTGGTGATTTTCGTCATCGGGCGCTGGGTTGCGAAAATAGTTGGAAAAATTATTGAACGGGTGATGAAAAGGAAAGATATTGATCCCACAATCATCGCGTTCGTATCCAATCTATCTAATATGGTACTCCTGGCCTTTGTAGTGATTGCAGCACTGAGCCAGGTGGGAATTCAGACCACGTCTTTTATCGCGCTGCTTGGTGCCGCCGGTCTGGCCATCGGTCTGGCTCTCCAGGGATCCCTGTCCAATTTTGCTGCGGGATTTTTAATGATCATTTTCCGGCCTTTCCGGGTGGGTGATTATGTGGAGGTTGCCGGTGTGGAAGGTGATGTGGAAGAAATTCTGATATTCACCACAACATTAAAAACCAAGGACAACAAGATTATCATCATACCCAATGCTCAGATCTCCAATGGAAATATCATCAACTATACTTCGGCAGGTATACGCCGGGTGGATATGGTGTTTGGTATCGGTTACGGTGATGATATCGATCAGGCCAAGACGCTGTTCATGGAAACTATCAAGAGTGATTCGCGGATTCTGGACGATCCGGCGCCGCAGGTCGCGTTGAGTGAACTGGGTGACAGCAGTGTCAATTTTGTGGTTCGGCCCTGGGTCAATGCTGTGGATTACTGGGATGTAATGTTTGATGTAACTGAGGCGGTGAAAAAGCGGATGGATGCCCAGGGATTATCCATCCCATTCCCGCAGCAGGATGTGCACATGTATCAGCATAACGGGGAATAACCGCTGAATCTCCCATTGAATTAGAGTTTTGTATTTTGCCATTGGAGAATGTTATGGCATAATAGAGAAGATAGAGAAGGGTTTAATGGGTATGAACAGACGGATCAATAGTGATTTAAAGCAGATCGGACCGTATCGTATCGAGAATATTCTTGGTAAGGGCGGGATGGGTGTGGTGTATCGTGCGCATCACGTGGAAACCGGCGATGTCGTGGCATTGAAAACGATATTTGCACCATCCCAGAAGCAGTTGTCCAGTATTCAGCGTGAAATCCGAGCTTTAGCGTGTATTCGACACCCCGGCGTGGTCCGGATTATTGATGAAGGGGTTGAGAACCGACTGCCCTGGTATGCCATGGAACTCCTGGAAGGACTGACTCTGGATCAGTATTTTTCCCAGGAACTCTGGGAGGGTATGGAGTCACCCCGGGTCTGGTCAACCTTGTCCACCCGAAGTGATACATTGGATTCCGATGATTCCGGCTGGTGGAAGCGGATCCTGGGAACCACATTGGATACTCACCTGATGTATGAAGCGGACTATCCTGATGAAGGTCCGTCAATGGGTGTGCCGCGTCCCCTGGATGGTGAGCTTCCGGCGGCGGCAGGCGGGCAGCTCCCTGAAGTCCTGGGTTTGATTTTCAGAATCTGTCAGACCCTGGCGTATCTTCACGGGGAAGGTATCATTCATCGGGATCTGAAACCGTCCAACATCGTTATCCGTGAGAATGGTGTGCCTGTTGTCATGGATTTCGGTCTCAGTACGGAATTCTGGCGCGGTGAAAGCCGGGAGGGTCTGGATACAGCGTCACTCACCGGCGGAACCCTGCAGTATATTTCCCCGGAACAGCTCCGGGGTGAGTTGGTGGATGCCCGGGCGGATCTCTATTCTCTCGGGTGTATTATTTACGAGTTGATCACCGGCCGTCATCCCTATTATGCCAGTTCCATTTCCCAGATGATCCAGGCGCATCTGTCCATCAGACCGGTCAAACCGTCCCTTCTGGTGAAGGAACTTCCGGAGGAACTGGATGAGTTGATGATCCGGCTTCTGGCCAAAAATCCACGGTCACGGGTGGGGCATGCCGATGATATCGCGGCTACTGTTGCGCGTCTTGGCGCGGATATTCCCGAACCGTCAGATCTGCCAAGACCGAAACCATTCCTGTACCGTCCCCGGTTCACGGGTCGGCGAGAGGTTCTGGAAACGGTTACGGGGCATCTTGAGGCGTTGCAGGATGGCCGGGGCTGCCTGATTCTTGTGGAAGGGGAGAGCGGCATCGGGAAAACCAGGATGCTCCTGGAATTTGTCCAGGCGGCGGTCTCCCGGCGGATGCCTCTCTTTTTCGGAGAATGCCTGCCCCAGGGAGGATTGGATTCCGAGTCTGATCCCTTTGAACCTCTCAAAACTATGATCCAGAAAGTGTCAGATCGTTGCCTGCAGTCCGGCAAATCGGAATCCGACCGGATATTCGGTCCCCGGGGCCGGATTATGGCTGAGTATTTCCCGGATATTCTTCGCCTGCCGGGTCAATCTGTCTATCCCGCTCCGGCCAGCCTGCCGCCGGAGGCCATGCACATGCGTCTCTACAACAGTATCACCCAGACCTTCAGGGCTGTGGTGCAGAGGGATCCGGCGCTCCTCCTCATGGACGATCTCCAATGGGCTGACGCCATGACTATTGGGCTTGTGGAATTTATGCTTCGGATCGGTTATTTCGAAAATACGGCGTTTGTGATCATGGGCACTTTCCGGTCTGAGGAGTTGACGAAACCCCTGATGCGCATGATCAAACATCCACGAACCATTCATCTTAAACTGGATACCCTGAATGCTGATGCCATGAAAAAAATTGTCTGCGATATGCTGGCAGTGGTATCCCTTCCCGATGACCTGGCTGATCTGGAAAAACTCTTCACACACGGCAATCCGTTTTTTGTCATGGAATATCTGAGAATTTGCCTGGACAGCGGTCAGATTCGGCGGTCCGACAAGGGATCCTGGGAACTTGCTTCACCAGGGGACAGCCCGGAAACCGGCTCGGTGGAACTTCGTATGCCCGAATCCGTGGTGGAGGTGATCGATCGCCGCCTGACATTTCTCTCAGATAATGCAAAGACCGTCCTCAGTGCCGCGGCCATTATCGGTCGTGAAATTGATATGATGCTTCTGTTTCAGATCGTGCCGTATAATGTCGCAAATCTGGATGCGCTCAATGAGTTACTGAACAAGAATATTTTGGAGGAGATCGATCCCGGGAAACTGCAATTTACCCAGAATGTGATGCATCAGTCGGCATACGAGCGGATAACCGAAAAGGATCGCCGGGATCTTCACCGGAAAACAGCAGGAATGCTGGAATCCGGGACGGGAATTGCCGATAAGTCTACTGCTGCAATTATCGCATCCCACTGGGAAGCTGCGCTGGCCATGGATAAAGCTCGCGACTACTATCTGGATGGCGCCCGGCGAGCGGTAAACCGGTATTCCATGAGTGAAGCGGAGGGGTTGTTCCGGTCGTGTCTTGATCTGGTGGAAACACCAACACCTGAATTCGTTAAAGCCCGGAATGAATTTGCTCACCGGGTCCTGCTTTTCCTGGGACGACCCAAAGAAGCACTTGAACAGCATCAACTGGCCCGGGTGGAAGCCCGGGATATCGGCGATGAACGGGGCCGGCTTCAGAGTCTCAGTGGTATGATCTCGATCTTCGGCCAACTCGGTGAACTTGACCGGGCATCCGAACTCTGGGAGGAGATGGTTAACAATACGGCTGATCTTGAACCGGAATGGCATGCAACCGCACAGATGAACCTTGGTTCCATCCATCTCAACCAAGGCGATTTCAAGTCTGCCCGGACTCTCTATGAAAATGCCTTCAAGATCTACAGGGATTGCAAGGATATCAGCGGCGAGGCCGACACTCTGGCTAATCTGGGAGCGCTTCATATCAGTGAGGGAGATTTCAAAACAGCCAAAAAAGTATTCAATCAATCCCTGGCGATTCACCGTGAGATCAAAGAACGTCATTATGTGGCTAACGATATTAAAGGCCTGGCTCTGGCTTACTGGCTGGAAGGTGATCTGGAAAAAGCCCGGCATAATCTGGAAGAATCCCGAACCATGTTCAAAGCTCTGGGGGATCGGCAGGGGGAAGCCGAAACCATGACAAATCTCGTCCTGATCCATATCGAACAACATGATTATGACCGGGCGATTTCACTGGCGGAACAATCACTGGTTGTTCTGCGGGAAACCGGTAATCGCATGATGGAAGGCGTGACCATGATGAATTATGGGCAGGCCTTGTTTGAAACGGGTGACGTGGCCGGGGCACTGGAAAAATGTATCGATTCCAAATCTATTCTGGTGGAAGCCAAAGCGAATCACTATCTACCCCGGAATTACCTGTTCCATGCCGTAATTGAACGCATTACTGCAGGCAATTATGCGTTGGCTGATGAGTATCTCGCCGAAGGTGAAACCGTGCTGGATACCATTCATGATCCCCTCGCCCGAGTGGAATATTTGTGCCAAAAGGGACACCTGGCTCTGGCTCGAGGCAAACCCGGGGATGAATATCTGGCATCTGCTGAACAACTGTTGGCCGATCATCCCTCGGATATTCCGGCTGACCTGAAAACAGATATCAAAAAACTGAAAAATGCCATGAATGCCAGGGAAGCCGGGAAGACACTTTTCCGGGGTTGTCGGATGACAGATATTCCCGCCGGCGTTGTGAAATGGCTGCGGCAGACCGGCCAACTTGATCAGCCCTCAGGAGAAACTCCTGAAAGGGAATAGATCCAAATGCTGATAAAACCGGATGAGGGCGCAAGCGGATCAAAACAAACTTAAGCCACTGACCACCCTCACACGCATTTCGTGAAAAATCATACCCACTATCGCGACAGTGCCAGCTGCCACGGAAGAACGGGTCCGGGCAAGTGGGCGACAATCACATATTCTCCTTTACAAATCAGCCGATACTGTCTATATAATTAGATGAGTGTCGAAACAAAAAGGAGAATAACAATATCATGAACACAGAAATGGAATTTAAAAAACAATTTTTACATTTACTGGATCAGAAAATCGGAAAGAGTCAGGTTCTGATAGATGAACTCAATGTGCAGCAGGAGTATCATGAGTCTGTTCTGGAAAAAATCCGGCTGAATATCGTCACGATCTTCCGGACGATGTTTCTGCATAGTATGGATCCTGATCCCCAGATGGTGCGGGGGTTGGCCAGACAGGTTCTTGAGGAACATCCGGAATTTCCGGAACGGTGTTATCATTTATTTATATACTATCTTGAGATGATTCCCCGGACGTGGGAAATGAGTTTGTCTGAAGCTCTGGAGCACGACGATGCCGAGACGTGTTTAAAGGAGGAAACGAAACTGGCATTGACCCGTGAGATTCAGTCGGAGTTTGAATCTTTGTCCAGAAAGATGCGGGTGGTGTCATGAAGACAGAGAGTGCCATCCGGTTGTTGAAAGCTCTGGCGGACCGTTCCCGACTTCGGATCGTGAATTCACTGATGGATCAATCCCGGTATGTGGAGGAGTTGGCGAAGCGGTTGGACCTGGCCACATCGACGGTTTCTTTTCATCTGAAAAAGTTGGAGGAAGTCGGTCTTATCGAAAGTCACAAGGAACAGTATTACGTCATGTACAGTTTGAAGGATACCATTTTTGATGTGCCGTTTCGTGAGATTGTCACCACGACGGAGAGTGATCGGGCAGCGGAGGATCGGCGGATGGAACAGTACCGCCGCAAAGTCATCAAAACGTTTTTCCGGTATGGGAAACTGGTAAAAATTCCTGTTCAGCGGAAAAAGCGGCGGATTATTCTTGAAGAGATTGCGCGTAAGTTTGTGTTGGGCCGGCGGTATCCGGAGCGGGAGGTCAATCTGATCATTGCGGATTTTCACGATGATTTCTGTACGATTCGCCGGGAGTTCATCTGTGAGAAAATCATGGACCGTGCGAGGGGGGAGTACTGGTTGGTAGGGACGGGTCTTGTGCCCGTCCTCAAAGATGGGGATTCAACCACCGAAAAAAAGATCGAAACCAGGTAAGGCTTCTTCCGGTTCAGCGAGGATGGGTCAGACCCATCCCTACGGGTTTATCTGAGATTATTGAATTTTTCTAAATCCTGGATTCCAAAAGATTTATTCTTTAGTAAGGAGAGTTTTATCAATTCCGGGATCAAATTTCCGGGATGATTCCTATTCCCGGGAGCACTTTCCCTTCCAGATACACCAAACTGGCGCCGCCACCTGTGGAGATATGAGTGAATCGATCCTGAAGGCCGGCTTTATTGATTGCTGCTGCAGAGTCTCCGCCGCCAATGACACTGACGGCACTGGAGTTTGCAATGGCCTGGGCAATGGCGAATGTGCCGCCGGCAAACTCCGCGATTTCAAAAATTCCCATAGGACCGTTCCAGAGAATGGTGCCGGACCGGGATATCACTTCACTGAACTGACGAATGGTGTCGGGTCCGATATCCATCCCTTTGAGTTCCGGTGGGATATATTCCACGGAACTGACGGAGACGATAGTGCCGGGTTCCGGTGTTTCGGCGGTGATTGCGTCTGTGGGTAATAGAAAGGTTTTTCCCTGTAAGCTGGCTTGTTCCAGGATATCCCGGGCTTCGTCCAATAAATCACGTTCCACCAGAGATCCACCCACGTCATTGCCCATGGCAGCAAGAAAAGTAAACCCCATGGCGCCGCCGATACAGAATCCGTCCACTTTAGGGAACAGGTGTTCGATAACACCCAGTTTACTGGAGACTTTAGCGCCGCCGAGGATGGCCAGGAATGGTCGGCGAGGATCGTCCAGAGATTCGGATAGAAACCGGATTTCTTTCTGCACAAGGTATCCGACACCGGAATTGGGGATCCGTTCCGGTACACCCACCATGGAGGCATGTGCCCGGTGGCATGTGCCGAAGGCATCATTAACGTATGTATCAGCCAGTTCGGCCAGTGCATCAGCGAATGCCGGATCATTTTTCTTCTCACCGGCATGGAACCGCAGATTCTCCAACAGCATCACATCCCCGGAATTCATTCTTTCAACCAGGGATTTTACTTCGGGACCGATACAGTCCGGCGCCATGATAACCGGCAGATCCAGGAAGCCTGCAAGGCAATCAGATGCGGGTTTCAGGCTGAAGATCGGGTCCGGTCCGTTTTTGGGATTTCCCAGGTGTGAGGCCAGAATCACTTTTGCACCGCTGTCAATGGCTTTGGATATGGTGGGAATTGCCGCTCGTATGCGTGTATCGTCAGCGACTTTTCCCTGGCGGATCGGTACATTGAAATCCACACGGATAAATACGGTGCTTCCGGTAAGTTTCAGATCATCGATGGTCTGTTTGCGCGCCATTTATCATTCCCCCGCTCTAGTGTTCGTGGACCACAAGCACAAGGCGTGCTGCTGAGTGGATAACCCATTCCTTAAAATTACCAAGAAGAAGGGCCAGGGCGGGACTGCGACCGCGAAGACTCAGTATGATGAGATCCGCTGCCTGCTCATTTGCGAATGTAACGATTGTTTTCTGGGCGTTGTCCCGATCGGGAATCACCTGAATTTCACAGGGAACTTTATCCTTGAACTCAGCCAGTTCATCAGATTCCAGCAGGGCTCTCACAGCATTACCGATCTCCTGAATCACCCGGTTTTCCTCTTCGTGGAATTTGTCCAGAGATACTCTGAGCATGACTTCCTGGTCATCATCGAGAATTTTTGAGGAGGCATGGAGAACGCAAATTTTACCTCCGGTTTCGGCTGCCAGTCCGAAGGCATGGCGGAAGGTTTTTATGGATAAATGATCCGGTTTAATGGGGATGACTATATTCTGATACATCGTGACTCTCTCCTGTCTAGAAAAAGACAAAGGTGACAATGACAAATAAAGGCACCAGGATTCCGACTGACCAAAGCATGTAGCCGAAGAAACTGGGCATCTTTATGTTATTCTCTTCTGCAATGGATTTAACCATGAAATTGGGTGCATTTCCAATATACGTATTAGCGCCCATGAATACGGCGCCACATGAAATGGCGGTAAGCAGTTTGATAAACCGCTCGTTGATGAGGTTCTCAGCAGCATATCCCAGCATGCCCGGCACTTCCGCTTCCACTTGACCCAGTTTCCCCAGGGCCGTGTTAAAGAAGGTGAGATATGTCGGTGCGTTATCCAGGAAACTGGAGAGTGCTCCGGTGACCCAGAAGAAATGCACCGGTGTTTCCATGGCCTGGATCATGGCACGGAGTGCGCCTTTGTCGCCGGCCTGAAGAATGGCCAGAGCCGGGACTATGGTCACGAAAATACCGGCAAACAGCATGGCCACCTCCATGATGGGGAACCACGTGAATCCGTTGGCTTTCCGGAACACTTTTTTGGTGAATGCCAGGGAGAGCAGACCCATTACTACAATGAGAATGTCCCGGGTCCAGTTCTGTATCCCCACGTGGACACCCAGAACATTGATTTCTCCCATTTTTACCGATCCACTCATGAGAACGGCTGCGACAATCCCTCCAAGAAATACCAGGTTAATCAGACCGTCCACACCCAATGGCTCTTTACTGCCGTCATCCGGTGCTTCCGTCAGGTTTTCTTTTTTCAGTAAAATGGTATCGAGAATGTAGTAGACCACCAGAAGAATTGCGGCGACAAACCACATTTGCTTGATCAGAGCGCCGGTGGTCCAGAAAAACGGTACGCCGTGAAGAAATCCAAGGAAAAGCGGCGGATCCCCCAGCGGGGTCAGGCTTCCTCCGATATTAGCGACAAGAAAGATGAAGAACACCACGGAATGGGTGACATGTTTCCGGTGTGCATTGGCACGGAGCAACGGCCGGATCAGGAGCATGGCCGCACCGGTTGTTCCGACCCAGGAGGCAATGAGTGTTCCGATGAGCAGGATCATCGTGTTGACTGCGGCAGTACCCCGGAGCGACCCCCGGATAACGATACCGCCGGCAGCAGTGTACAGACCCCATAGCAGAATGATGAACGGAATATAATCCACCAGAATGATATGCAGAATATCGTGAAATCCCTGACCTTTGAAAATTGCCAGATAGGGAATGGCAAGCAGCAGAGCCCAGAACGCGGAAATTTTGCCGAAATGATGGTGCCAGAACGTGGGTGCCAGGAGTGGGAAGAGTGCGATGGAGAGCAGGATTCCAGCGAACGGAATGGCGCTCCAAACAGGAAGAATCTCACCCAGACTCGGGCCGTGACTGTCGTGACCGTCACCGTGACCGGAGTGATCATCGTGGGTATCTTTCTGTTCCGCATGACCGGTGTGCGTGTCCGCCGCCATATCATGTGATGGTGGTGCATTCTGAGTGTCGCCATGGGTATCTGCTGCGGTGTCAGCGGCTGAGGATTGCGCGGTGCCGGTATCGTGATCGGTTCCACCGTGGTCCTGAGCCATAACTGATACCAACGGGAAAGATACCATGAGAATTAAACTAATAAGAGCAAAAAAACGTAATCGCTGCCTGTTCAATTTCATTCCCCCCTGTAAGTGTAACGCGATATTTGGCGGAAAATTCGCCAAACCTCCCTGAAAGAGGTCGAAACTACCATCATTAACCGTGGATTTCCAGACTTATTTGGAAATTTATTAATATATAGCACCAAAGTGTATTAGTTGTCATTTTATACTGATAGGTCGGAGGATGACACCAAAAGATGTTGCAGAAACTCCGACTCCGCACTAGGATGCATTTGTTATGAGCGGAAAAGTTGTGACGGAAAACCGGCGCGCCCGCCGGGATTATGATATCGAGGAAACATATGAAGTCGGGATTGTGCTCACCGGAACCGAGGTGAAGAGTCTTCGGGAAAGTGGGATTACGCTTAAAGATTCCTATGCCCGGATTGATCACGGTGAGGTCTTCCTCGTGGGTACCCATATCGCACCGTATTCTGCCGGAAACCGGTCAAATCATGAACCGGAGCGGTCCCGGAAACTTTTGTTAAAAAAGCGGGAGATTAAACGGTTGATCGGAAAGATCAATGAGCGGGGATTTTCACTGGTGCCTCTGAAGGTTTATTTCAATGCTCGGGGTATCGCAAAAATCCTCATGGGTCTGGGTAAAGGCCGGGCAAAACACGATAAACGTCAGATTATCAGGGAACGGGACGTGCAACGGGAAATGGAACGGGAAATCCGGAAGTACTGAGCGTTTCTTCTGATGGACTCCCGGTTTGATTTTGCCGTTGCGGTCGGTGATTCAGGCTAAATGATCTGATGGTTATCAATCAATTGCGGTGTTGGGTTCCACCACACGAATCCAGGCGATTTCACCGAATTCGTCACCACCTTCATAAACCAGGAATACCTCGATTTCACTCATCTCACATATTGCATCCCCAGGTACATCAAAATCACCGTAGAAAAGGTCCGTTTCGGGGTCTTGTTCGAGATCGACCGGTTCAGACCACTCCGTCCCGAACCATCCCCGGGTGACGGCGCTGTCCCCCCGGACCCAGATCCGGACCGGATCACCGGGATAAACCGTCATGGGCACAAACAGTTCCATCATGGAATCCTCGATGAATTCGACAGTATCCGCCACAGCAGATGTATTGTGGTGACTGTCCCGCATCCGGGCTGACGTGTCTGAACAGAATGAAATCAGCAGATCCATCAGAAGCAGGCAGAGTAAAAACGGGATAATACGGTCCCGGATCCATGCCATATGACCGGTTTGCTCAACCATCGATTTCTTTGCAATCGTTCTCACTTTCACACCTCCCGGGTCAGGGTTTCACCCGGTACAATGGCAAATCCCGTGCCACTGGGAGAATGGTGTATGACAACGGACACAACACTCTGTATTTAAAGAATTATCCTAAGATTTTACAAATTCATCTGTACACAGTTAAAACTACGATAAATAGAATTATTATTCGATTCGACTATTTCTCCGCGGATACCCAGTCCCAGACCCACCGGAAAAAATCATCATCACCGTGGGTTAACGGCATCGCCATGATTTCAGGCAGTTCGTACGGATGGTTGTTCCGGATCATTTCCATCAGCTCTTCCAGTTTTACTGAACCGGTTTTCATGAGGAGCACACATTCCGTTTCATCACAC
>SWBX01002178.1_pt1 | contig 21346 bp, 15 predicted proteins | sample 4693051 | NCBI WGS metagenome assembly SWBX01 (sample SAMN10267272, study PRJNA491770) | bioreactor metagenome | isolation source: DHS bioreactor inoculated with marine | place: Japan: Omine Ridge, Nankai Trough | reverse complement strand
CCTGAGTTGGTCAATTCTGCGATGGTTTGTGGTTTTCTGTTGTGGGCCGTCAGCGGCAAAAACCGCAGATCAGATCATCCCCGGGATCATCCGGCACCACCAATGAGATATCACTCCGGGGTCCCACGGCCATGCAGGTTTCCATGGATCCTGTAATAGTGGTGTGGACCCAGCCCCGACCCTCGACCTCCAGACCCAGGTTCACGGTCCATTCATCACCGGATTTCCGGGCGAACGCGCCGAAAGCGGTATGACAGCCGCCTTCGAAATTATTCAGGAGTTTCCGTTCAATGATCACGGCTTCCCGGGTGAGACGATGGTCCAATACCGTCGTTGGGGAGTCGGCATCGGTTTTCCGGACTTCCACGGCGATGGCTCCCTGGCCCGGCGCCGGCAGCCAGATCAACGGATTGAACTCAAACACCGCCAGATCCCCGGTATCCATTTCCAGGCGGTCCACACCGGCCCGGGCAATGACCAGCGCACCGTATTCGCCACTGGCGCATTTTTCGATTCGTGTGGGCACGTTGCCTCTAATCAGGTCCGGTGTCACATGTGGCGCAAACCGTTTCATCAGGGATTGACGCCGGAGAGATCCCGCCCCCACCCGGCAGCCGGGTTTCAGAGGTATGCGTTGGGAATCATCCAGCCAGTCCCTGTGAACCATGAGAAGATCACTCACAGGCGCCCGTTCCAGGTACGCGGAAATGAGCAGATCCGGATTGATTTCCGTGGGCAGATCTTTCAGGGAATGCACGGCAAAATCAATGTCGCCGTCCACAAGTTCTTTTTCGATTTCCTTGGTGAAAAAACCGGTCTGGGACTGTCCCTGAAGGGATATTTTCTGGAACCGGTCCCCTGAGGTTTTAATAATTTTCAGTTCGCAGGGGACCCCGATTCGACTCATAACGTTCCGGGTCTGCCACAGTGCCAGCCGGCTGCCTCGGCTGCCGGCAATAATAGGTCTAGTTTCGTGCATCATTCCGCCCTCCGGTAATCTTCCAGTGCCTGGTGAATGGAGTTAAATACATCGTTTGAATACTCACGGATCATCTTCTGCATCGTGGTTTCCATCCGTTTTCTCTCTGTCTCATCAAGTGAACCGTTCTGATCATCAATATAAGCGGGAATTTTCACCTGGATATACTCCCGGCGGCGTTGATGAATTGTATCAAGAAGTGAGACCATATCCCGGGCCATGCAGAACCGCCGGTACCGGGCTGTCTCCCTGACAATCTCATCTTCCACTTCTTTCACAAGAGGCGTTTTCTGCAGGTTTTTATAGTAGGCCGTCAGGTCATCGATGTTCCGGTAATCCACTCCGGAAACCGATTCACCCCGCGTATCCACCTGGCGTGGAATACCGATATCCATTACCAGGAGCGGGATTGACCGGGCATTTCCGGACAGGCTTTTCAGAGTGATAATGGGCCGGCGACTTCCGGTGGCGGTGACAATCATGTCCCAGCCGGACAGATGATCGCTGATATCCGCCAGAGGAATCCAGTCGCCCTCGTTCCGGGGCGGCACGGTCCGATTCACCCGAACCACCGATACACCAAGAAATTCCTCGATGGTGGCTGCTGTTTTCCGTCCGATCTCGCCCATACCGATAACGGCGATCTGCACAGTAGCCGGTGAGATAGAGTGCCGGCTGATAAACCCTTCGATGGATCGAGCCACCAGCCCGTGAATACCGGTATGCGCATTTGACCGGAACCCGATCCGGGTGGCGGTTTTAGCGATACGTCCTGCCACACTGCCCAGACCGTTAATAATAATGGAGGATGTTTTTTCCGTTCGCGCCAGTTTCAGAGCTTTTTGGAACTGACCGGCGATCTGTGCTTCACCGGCCGCCAGGGATTCCAGGCCGGCCACCACGCGTAGGACATGGATCACTGCGTCTTTTCCGGTGATCACATAGGGTTCCGGCAGCACGGGTGCCGGTGCACAATGATCCTGCCACAGTTTTACCATCCGGGCTTTAATCAGATCCGACATCCATTCCGGCTGTTCCGTGGAAACCAGCCATTCAATCCGGTTACAGGTATCCAGGACAAGAAGACCCGCCGCAGGATCGATACTTCGAATGGCATGAAAAAGTGCCTGCCGGTTTTCCGGTGACATCACCAGTTTTTCCCTGAATTTTGTGGGCGCAATCCGAAAATCACATCCCACCACCGCCAGGGGAAACACACCGCTCTGTTCGGTATTCATCGCGCATTCACCTCGATTATCCGGCACTGGATTGGGTTTGGTTCAGAAAGGACCGGCATTGTGAAAACGCAGTAAACCCTGATTTAACGGCATGTTCAATACCCACGCCTGTCAGGTAATTCCCGGCCAGGAAAAATCCGGGACTGCTGTTCAATTCCCGGGTAATGTCCTGAACCACTTCGGGATGCCGGGGCATCATCTGAGGGATCCCTGCGGGGTACCGGATAATTTTGAGTGGTTTGATCAGATTCCGGTCAAAATTGAACATTTGGGCATGTTCTTTGGACATGAGATCCACAAGGGCATCGTCCGGCAGTTCGGCAGCGCCGGGATCGGTCATACCGCCATAAAACGAGACAAACAGATGCTGTCCCTTCGGCGCCCTGTCGGTAAACAGTTCCGAGGGGAACAGGGTGCCCAGCACCCGGGTATCATAAATCCGCGGCACCAGAACACCGAATCCCGGTGTGGGATGCCGGGGCAGTTCGGCGGTCCAGTGAATCACCGCCACCGGTGACATGGGTATACCCCCAAGCAACTCAGTCATCCCCGGACAGAAACCCGGTGTCAGTGCCCGAAGACGATCAGGGGGAATGGCGGAGATAACGGCTTTCGATTCGGCAGACACGCCGTCACCGGAAACTTTCCATCCGGTTTCCGTCTGTTCCACGGAACGAACGGGTTCACCGGTGAGAACGGATTCACCCAGTCCCGCCGTCAGTTCCCGGGTAATTTTCCCCAGACCGCCTTTAAAAGAATACAGTCCTTTTTTATAAGCGATTTTTTCCCGGGCAAGACGCCGCTTCTTTTTCCACATGAATATCACGGAACCCAGAATCATGGAGCCGGTATTTTTTTCAAATTCCCAGAATTTTGGAAAAGCCGCCCGGGCGCCCAGCATCTTCGCATCACCGGCATACACACCGGAAATAAACGGAGACATGATATACGTGGCGGCTTCTTTCCCGAACCGGCGCACAAAAAACTCCCAGGCAGTACCTTCATCCGTGGCGTTGCCGGGAATAAATGGTTCCATGATCAACCGGAGCTTCCCCCGGGCACTCAACAGCGGTGTTGACAGAAATGATCCGAGTGACATGGGCAGCGGCACCACCTGTCCGTCCCGAAGAATATACCGGTTATCCGATACCGGTTCTGCTCCCGCAACGGCACTCTCAAGACCCATCTCCGAAACCAGTTTCCAGATGTATTCCGATGACCCCATAAAACTGTGAGGACCCATTTCCAGCCGGTAATCCGTCAATTCCACAGTGTTGACGTGACCACCGGAGATCGTTTCCCCTTCCATGACAAGCACGTTGACATTTTCCTGATGGAGTTTCCACGCCGCCGTCAATCCCGCCACACCAGCACCGATAACGATGACATCAAACTTTCCTCTGTTTTCCATGAAAATCACTCCTTCGTGTTGGCTGCTGCTGATTTGAAATTATCCGATGCAATCGCATCCCGGGCAATGCTGATCAGTACGTCACTATAACATTCATCATTTCCTGCCGCCGGGGTTCTGACAATGGCTGCCACCCCTTCTCCTTCAAGTTTTTTTCTGAAATCCAGATCCAGATCGTACAGGGTTTCCAGGTTTTCCGAGACAAAACTCACCGGAACAATCACGACCTGTTTCACATTTTCATGGCCCAGTTTCATGGCAGTGAATTCCAATGTGGGCGCATGCCATTTTGCCGGCCCCACCTGACTCTGATACGCCAGATAATGCGGCATATCATGGTTTAAAGCAGCCATGACCGCTGCAACCGTGCCTTCCACCTGGCTGATATAGGGGTCCCCCGCCGCGGTGTATTTCACGGGGATGCTGTGAGCGGTGAAAACGATTACGGTTTTCTCTTCCGGTGAGAGCACCTCCCGGGCATACCGGATCTGGTCCGCCAGAACCCTGATATATCCCGGATGCCGGTGATGGTCCCGGATCACGGTGTATCGTAAACCCGGTTCCACGGTCTGTTCAAATGTACGGATGACAGGTTCCGAAGAGACGGTGGAATACTGCGGGAACAGGGGAATCACAACGATATCCGTAACGTTTTTTTCTTTAAGAAGCGAGAGGGCGGTTTTCATGGCGGGCGGCGTATATTGCATGGCAACAGCCACAGGAAGATCAATCCCGGTTTCCACCCGCCGGGCAATGTCGAGGGTCTCATCAAGCAAGGGGGATTTCCCGCCGATCAACCGGTAGCGGTCCCGGACCCGGGGGGCGCGTTTCCGTGCAATAAACCGGGCAAATGCATTCTGATAGAAGCGGCCCAGGGGCATTCGGACCACCAGGGGGTCCGCCAGGAGTCTGTTGATATAATCCTCAACAACATCCAGGTTCTCAGGACCGCCCATACTCAATAAAAGAATACCCTGCGACTTGCTCAAACTGCCTGTAATCCTTCCGTAATCCGCAATGAATCGCCGGATCAGATGGTCTTTGAATACCGGCCGGCACTGTCACCGGCGCCATAATAACTGTCAAAATTCATACAGATATTTCGAATGAAAAACCGGCCAAGATCCGTGACGGTCAATGCCGATGCCGAAATATCAATCAATGCGTCCGTTTCAAATGATTTCAACGCGTCCAGTTCCGGTGAAAAATGTTCGTTGAACGTGATGTTGAACCGGGTTTCAACGGTGCTGATATCCAGATAGAAATTACAGAACAACTCCATGATGATCATCCGGCGAAGTTCATCTTCCGGTGTCAGGAGCAATCCTTTCATCCAGATATTTTTCCCGGCGCCGGCAAGATAGTCCGGCAGATTTTTTATGTTCTGAGCGTAAGTAGCACCCACGGAACTGATGGCGGATGCCCCCAGCCCGATAAGGTCCAGACCCCGGCGCGTGGTGTATCCCATAAAATTCCGGGTCAGTGACCGGCTGTTCAGGGCAACCATAAGTTCATCTTCAGGGAGGGCAAAATGGTCCATACCCACATGATCGTATCCGTTGTCCAGAAGCGTATCGAATGCCAGACCGAACAGAGCCATCCGCTCTTCCGGCGTGGGCAGGTGATACTTCTCAAGAACCTTCTGATGCGGACACATCCACGGAACATGGGCGTACCCGAACACCGCCACCCGGCTGGGCTGCAATTCCGCAACCTGTTTCACCGTCTTCATATAGGATTCCGGTGTCTGTCCCGGCAGTCCGTACATCAGATCCAGGTTGATGGCGGAGCAGCCGGAACGTTTCAGGTGATGGACCAGACCGGCGAGATGTTCCGGAGACAGCACCCGCATGACATTGCTCTGAACCGTGGGATCCAGATCCTGAACCCCGAAACTGAACCGATTGAATCCCAGTTCAAGAAGAAGGTCCAGATAATCGGTGTCAATGGTCCGGGGATCAATCTCAATGGATCGTTCACCGGATTCCGGGAAAGATACGGTCTGACCGAGAATCCGGATCAGGCTCCGCATGAGTTCCGGTGGGAGTGATGTCGGGGTGCCGCCGCCCAGCGCCAGTTGATGCACGGCAACATCCGCATCGAAGAGGGATTGAATGTATTGAATTTCTGATTCCAGAGCGGTGATGTATTCCGTTTTTTTCTCAACGGGATGACCAATCTCCGTATAACATCCGCAGTAAAGACAGCGGGTGTTGCAGAAGGGAAGGTGTACATAGAGAGACGCGGGATGCGGTTCCGATGTCACACTGTTTTTCCATCGGGTGGAAACAGCGTCAGGCTCAAATTCCGTTTTAAACTGTGGTGCCGTGGGGTAGCTGGTGTACCGGGGCCCGCTTTTGTGATATTTTTCCAGGAGATGACCCGGAACCCGGGCCGGGCTGATGGGTTGACTACTCATGAGTCCATTCCGTGACGGCTTTAACAAACGCTGCAATGCCGCTGATCGGTGTCTCGGGAATGACGCCATGACCGAGATTAGCGATATGACCCAACCCGCCGGTCTGCCGGAACATTTCAAACACTCTTTCCCGGATCAACTCTTCCGGACCGAACAGGAGGGTGGGATCCAGATTACCCTGAACAATGGTTTTTTCACCCAGTTGCCGCCGGACCTCGGACAGATTAATGCGCCAGTCCACGCCGATGACATCAGCGCCGATCTCTTTTAATTCCGGTACCAGGTTTCCGATACCGTTGACATAATAGATCACCGGCACATTTTTTGATTTCAGCCGGGAAATGATGCTCTGAACATGGGGCAGAACAAATCGGCGGAAATCTTCGGGCGTCAACTCCCCGGCCCACGAATCAAACAGTTGCACCGCCGTTGCCGAGGCATCCATCTGCATGGCCAAATATTCAACAACAACATCTGACAAGCGGGACAACAGTGTGGAAAACGCCTCAGGATCCGTGTACATCAAACTCTTGATTTTATAAAAATGTTTGCTGCTGCCCCCTTCAACCATGTAGTTGGCCAGTGTGTATGGCGCACCGGAAAATCCCAGTACGGCTTTTTCATGGCCCACTTCTTTCCGAACACAACGGATGACGTCGGCAACATATCCCAACTCTTTTGTCACATCAGGAGTTTTTAAAGCATGAATGTCCCGGATGTTCCGAATGGGTGGTGACAGCGAGAGACCGCCGGAAAATTTCACGTCCATCCCCATGACAGCGGGCACCGTGAGAATATCACTGAAAATAATCGCTGCATCCATGGGAAACCGTTTGAGAGGCTGCAAAGTCACCAGAGCCGCCAGTTCCGCACTCTTGCAAATTTCCCAGAATGAATACTTCTTCCGAACTTCGAGGTATTCCGGTAATGTTCTGCCTGCCTGCCGCATGATCCAAACCGGTGGTCGATCCACCGGTTCGAATGCCAGTGCTCGTTTGAATCGTATTACTGAATTCATTTCTAAAATCTCCTGGAATCAGTTTCAAAAAAAGAAAAACCCCTTTGATCCTCACTGGCTATTTTAATGCATTTTGTCACTTGTGTGTCATATATTTGTCACAGCAAATTGGGACGTAACTGAAATTTATCTGATTTTCCCTTGCAATCCGATAATGATCGCCCTACCATCGCTCCGGTTTTGGACCAAGCTTGAAGATGGAAATCAAATCTGTCTTTTATTTTTTTGGAGGCATCATGTTAAAATCAATACTCAGTTTATTCTACTCACCCAAAAATAAAAAACAGAATATCTGGCTCAACCGTAACGACTCCTGTTGGTGCGGCAGCGGACAGAAATATAAAAAGTGCCATTTGAACGCGGATGAACCCCAGCGGAAAAAAGAAAAACCCACGGCATGTATCACCGGGTGAAGCTAAACGAATCCGGCCGGTCGGCTTAACAAGAAAAAAACAACCAGGTTTTCTTGACAGAGCCGTGCACTCTGACTAATCTACCAAATTGATGGATTTGGTGGGATTTACGGTATGAAGATTTCAACAAAAGCACGATATGGACTCAGAGCAATGCTTGAGCTTGCACTGAATTATGGTCATAAACCCGTACATCTGGACGCAATCGCTCAACAGCAGAATCTGTCGCCGAAGTATCTGCATTCCCTGTTATCTTCACTGAAGAACGCCGGATTAATTCACTGTATTCGTGGGAAGTCCGGTGGTTATGTTCTGACCCGGAACCCGGATGAGATTCATTTAAACAAAGTGATGGTTGCGCTGGAGGGTCCGCTTGTTTTTGCAGAGTGCGTGCCTGAACCGGAGTTATGTGCAGATTCTGATGGATGTGTCACCCGGGAGTTCTGGGGCAATCTTGGAAGCGCCATTGAAACGTATTTATCGGATATCAGTCTGGGTTCTTTATCCCGGGGACATATGAAGAACAATGGAAAGCCCGCGGATCGGACGGAACCTGAAATTCGGGACGGATGTCAGAAGAGCCGGGATAATATGGTAAACCTGTTTAATTCCGATGGTAATCGTCGGAAGTTTATGAAGCAATTTTGAGTTTTCATGTGTGTCTCAATTTTTTTTAGTCAGCCTGAGTGATCGGTGCTGCAATGGAGGAAACTAAAATGAGAGTAAAACATTTCTTGCCTGCAATAATGATTTTGTTATTGGCGGGTGGCGTGGTTTTTGGCGCCTACGGTGTTGGTGATCATGTCAGTGATTGGACGTTGCCGGATGCCTACGGTACCAACTATTCGTTGTATGATTACGAGGGCATGGTAATTCTTATTAATTTCTGGGGAGCCAGTTGACCATCATGCAATGAGGAGGCTCCTCATTTAGAAGCGCTTTATCAGGAATACAAAGATGAAATGGTGATGGTATTCGCCATCGGTGTCGGTGAATCTCAGAGTGCATGTGAGGCCTGGATCGAAAAGCATGATCTGACTTACCCGGTACTCTCAGACGCCAACGGTACCGTATGGAATCAGTACGGCATGGGTTACGTCCCGCACAACACCGTTATCGATGATACACTTATCGTGCAATACACGTGGTATGGCTACTATGAAAACACCATTCGAGGTATAATAAATACGTATTCTCCGCCCCTTGTGAAAATCAAGCATGATTCGCTTTCCAATACGGAAAACGTGTCCACGGATTACACGGTGGATGCTGAGATCCGTTCCGGCGGCAATCTCATCGGTTCCAGCTTGAAAGTTTACTGGAACACCGATGGCGGATCGACGTTCACTGCTGTTGATATGGTCTCCAGCGGTGGCGACGATTACACCTGTGATATTCCTGCCCAGAGTGCCGGCACCACGGTATATTATTATATCCACGCTGAATCTGACAATGGCAAGGAAGCCAATAATCCTCTGACGGCGCCGGACAGACCCCATGAATTCATGGTGCTGGTGGACACCTTTCCGCCGGTAATCACGCATACGCCGTATTCAAGGTGGCTGGCTCCGGAATTCAGCCCGCTCATGATGGCCGATGTCACGGATGAACTTTCGGTAGCCACGGTTGAATTGTTGTGGGAAGTCAACGGAGGATCCACTCAGACAGCGGCGATGGCGGAAACAAAACCCGGCCACTGGGAAGGTGAGTTTACAGGCACTGTTGTCACCGGTGATGTGGTGACGTACCGGATTCAGGCAACGGATTCTTCTGTTGCACAGAATACCGCATTTCATCCCGCCTCAGGCTCTCACACAATGACCATGACGGATCCCATTCCGGCACTGGTCCTGGATTATGATGGAAACACCAACAGCGGTCCGGTTATCAGAGATACGCTCATTGGTCTGGGATTAGCGACTGAATATTACACGGAAATCCCCCCGCTTCTCAAACTGTATGAATCAGTCTGGGTATGCATGGGCGTTGGAAACGACTCCGGGATGATTGGTAACGCCGCATCAGACGATCTGGTTGCGTATATTGAAGGTCACGGTAAAGTCTATCTGGAAGGTGGAAACTTCTGGAACGATGATGATCCCCGACCCAGTGTCTGGTTTAAATTCGGAATCGGCGGAACCGGTGGTGGTTCCGGAGATACCGGTCCTGTCGTAGGCGCTGCCGGCGAAATCGCTGATGGCTTGAATTTTGCCTATACCGGTGACAATGCAAGTATGGATACGCTTAAACTGAAAAGCCCGGAATCCGCGGAACTCTTCCGGAACGGTGACCCGGACTATCTCAATGGCGTCATCCGCCGGAACGCTGATTACACCACGGTGGGTCTCAGTTTCGAGATGGGTGGTCTGGTGGACGGCACTGGTTATAGCACAAAGGATTACCTGGTAGCTCTCATCGCTGATGAGTTTGGTCTTGACGTGACCCTGCCCACACCGCCCCCGGCGCCCACCGCCACACCCACACCGCCGCCCACATGCGATACACTGGGTGCGGAATTGTATATGCCCGGCACGGATTTCGGTCCCGGTGACATGGTATCCTGTACCGTCACCGTCTGTAATCCCGGTCCGGATACATACACAGACGTTCCGTTGTTCGTGATTCTGGATGTTTACGGCAGTTATTTCTTCTGGCCGTCATTCAACACCACCTTCGACAATATGCCCATTGATCTTGATGTCGGCACAGCAGATTATGTTGTGCTTCCGGAATTCCCATGGCCGGCCAATGCAGGCAATGCCACTGGCGTTATGTTCTATGCCGCCATGACCGATTCCGGATACACAGGACTGTTCGGTGAACTGGGTATGTGGACATTCGGCTGGCATCAGTAGATCCGGCTGATTTTATTCTGATTTGATTGGGAGCGGTCTTCGGACCGCTCCTTTTTTCATTCAGAATACTCTTCATAAATAAGTTCAATAACCCCAGCCTGATCCGGATCACCAGTATCAACCGCTTCGGATTTGATATCGCCGGTCTGTTCCAATGTCTGTGAGGTGATGATATAAATATCGCCTGCTTTTGGACTGCCGATTCCAGATTCAAGGCCGTAACTGTCAACGGACACGGTTCCGGCATTATTGATGTCACCGTCCAAGGCCAGAATATCGATGACACCACCTTCACCATTGTCCCCCAGCTTGTTCTCAGCCTCTATAACACCGTTGTTGTTTACCTCACCCTGGATACACACCAGAACGATATCGCCCGCCTTCGGATTGTCACCGTTGTCTTCAAACAAACCATAAGTAGACACATCCAGGTGACCTTCATTATAGATGGAACCAGCATCCGCATTTAATTGGATCCAACCGCCTCTGCCGTTGTCACCCAACAAACCGACGGCGCTGATCAGACCGGTATTGATCAGGTTCCATTGCCCCACATTGATGGTAAGATCACCGGCTGTGGCTACACGGTCAGTCATGGACTCACCTTCACAGTCCACAGTGATGTATCCCGCATTGTACACATTATCTGCGGTGAGGGTGACGGCGCCACCGGGACTACCCGGGGCCAACCCGTCGGCACGGATACTACCATCCGATCCAACGTAGATTTTTTCTGCTGTGATGGACAAAATACCACCGGAAGGTGAATTTCCCCCGGAATCCAGTGATGCCGCACTGCTTGTTGTGATCTCACCGTGCACGGTCAATAACCCTCCGACATTGATGGTCAAACTTCCGCCTGAAGCACCATCTATGCCTGAAGTAGTGATGGTTGCACCGGGTTCCACCGTCAGATCACCGGTAATCGTCAGTTCCAGATCACCGTTGCATTCCAACACAACGTCTGATGCGATCACAATCGATTGATCCGGCCAGACAAGCGATTCCCCATTTGAATAACTTGCGGAATCCGTGATTGTCGTTTTGGGGAATAAAAATGGATTTCCCTGGGAATAGGAACAATTATAATACTCACCTGTACCTTCCAGAGGTTTTTCACCGATTAATTCTTCTACATTACAGTGAGTGATCCGTTTAATGATCTCATCCCCGGAATAAACAGTGTCATGTTCATTCGCATACTGTATCAGAATATCAAAGAAGGTCATCCAATATGCGTTAAACCACTCCCGGGACCGTTCACCTTCGAAAATAAACTGACGACCCTGTGTGGTGAATTGATTTCCCACGGCGAATATCCGGTAACTGTTCACGCCGTGAACGGCTGAAAACTTGACGGTATCCACGGTATTGACATCCATGATTTCAAATTCGGCATTCTCTTCATCAATATCCATGTCCGTCTTGGATTCCGTGGGTGCATGTTTCCGCTCCAATACAGTATTGTCAGCGCCGACGATGTATCGCTCATATTTGTATCTGTCACCGCCATGAACACCGAACATATCGACGTTGGCTTCAGGTTTAAATGCGGCGTCATCCGTATATAGCCGCCAATTCACTAAGTCTTTATCCCAGTAAAAAACACTGGGATTTTGTTCCCCTGTTTTATAATCGCCCACGGCATAGACCCACTCCCATCCGGAGTTACCGGGCCGCTTCGGTGTACCGTACACATCGTTTATATTGACGTCATGTGGTGCATCGATTCGTATCCATACACCAGGAAGCATCGAATGCAGGAAATAGGTAAAACCCTCATCACCCACAATGAAATATTGATGACTTGGATTATCTGGGTGGGAATCATTGTACCCAATAACAGCATTCAAATCTTTACCATCTCCAAAATGCTCCACATTAACATTTCCTGCATCAAAAGTGACGAGGGTATCCTCGTTGCCCACTGCAAAAAATTTTCCTTCATGGTTTGGCCCCCACACATCGTTCAAAGTACTGTCCGCGATTGCCGGTTCGATCGTCCACAAATCCGTCCAAACCTGTGATTGGGAATTGTATTTGAAAATCCGTCCTTTATTTTGCATCTGAATGTTTTCACTTCCCACAACATACAAATCGTATTCCGCAGTGTATTTCTTGTGGTTTATTCCAATAATCCCGTTCAGATCCACAACACCGTTGTTCCAGTTAAACGGCGCCCACGTACCATCCGGATCACGCTTATATACAGGTGTTTGAGAACCAGCATTGTATTTCCCCACTGCAAACGCCACATGCAGATTACTCCACACATCCCGAAGGGGGTAGTTTTGCTGAAATTCCTCTTCCCACATCTCATCATCACCGATCGGTCCATGGGAATCCCGGGGGGAAAAATTATACCAGGGATCCGAGTGGGAACAAATCGTGAAACGGTCGGCATGATCGCAAATCACTTGCAGCGGATATGATGTTTCCGTTCGCCAGGCGCCCTGATCAAAATAGGTATCCAGCAGATAATCCCTGTTATAGTTACTACCCGGAGTATAAGCTTTCCATTCCTGGTGACCCTCATGATATATCATGTGAGCCATGATCAATTCCAGATGCAGACTTTCATGTTTATCAAACAGATAATCAAAAGCCGTCGCAACACTTGCCAGGTAGGGTTCATCAACAATAAGATTGGCGCTGCCCATGCAATGCAAAATATCCACGCCCATCCTGTCCGTCATCTCAAGAATGTTCAGGTATTGAAGACATTCATTGCAGTCATTTGAAGGTCCGGGACATTCATACGGCTCATGCGATACAAAGGCTGTCCATGTCTCCGCACCGACCTGAGGCATGTGGGTCGCTACGGGAACATCCCGTGCACCACATTTTTGCATAATCATCGTCATGATGGAGGATGGATGATTTGTACATATCGCCGATCCTTCCAGGTCATTACCACTCAGATGATGCTTCCAGCAGGGATCCCCCAGCTTTTCACCAATCCAGCGGTATCCCATATCAAACAAATCATCTAGAAACATAGTGGAAAAACTGCCTGCACGACTTGGACTGAACCCGATCAGTGATGGAAATAAGTGATATTTCATATCCGCATGATCAATGGAAAACAGTTTCATATCATCCGGGGCCGGATCCCTCACGAGATAATCAGAAAGATAGTGGTTTTCACATGTCGAAGCGCTCCAACCGGACCTTCTCACCAGGTTTCCTCCATTGAATATCGCCCGTTTGATCAGAGTCTCGCCCCCGCCGGACAGGAACATGAAGTTGTCTCTCATCAACTCCGTGTTTATGTTATGTGCAGCCTGACTCAACATGCTGCCACCACCTTCCAGAACCGCCAGATCTGATCCGACATATTCTGTAAGTTCCGGATTGACACCATGGACAAGGTTATGCAGGTGCGTATCGAAGATGTAGTAGTCATCCACGGTCTGACCGGAACACACCATCTGACACAACATGCCTGTCATTAAATCACCAAAAATACACGTTTCATGAAGAATCTCCCTTCTTTTAATAAAAAACTGTAAGTAACTATGTAAAAAAAAAATGCATAATTGCAACTTTATTGCGAATTTGATTTCTTTTTCCGGTTTGTTTACACTTTATTAAGGAGATACCGAAGGAAAAATGATAAGATGAATGAACAAACCGCCTACGCACAAACCAGAAAGAATACAAGTAATAAAGCTACGGCGGGTCTTGAAAGAGGAATGAATAATTACGGATTCAGATTCATTCTCTTATCCCTGTGTCTGGTGGTCATTATTGCCGATATCAGTCCTGTGGCGGCTGTAGATTTTAATTTCGACGATCCGGTGCGAATCACCCCGTTTGACTGGTACAGAGGAAAATGCTGGTTGAGTCTGGATGATGATGACCGCCTGATTCTTGCGTATTACGAAGGTTGGCTGGTGTCGTCCATTTCCAATACGTATGGTTGTGTCTGGTCCCCGCCCGTCCGGATTGACGGCGATCAATTCTTATGCCACCCGACATACAATGATTTTTATGCGGGAAAAGACCGGATTTTTGCGGCGGTTTACACGCAACCTATAAGTTCTGAACTGCATTCCTCAGTATCCGTGGATGGTGGTGAAAGTTATTATCATCCGGAATGCCATATTCAGGATCAAATAAATCCACATACAAGCAGCATGGCGATTGCCACGTCAAATGATTGCATCATCTGCACCTGGGAAGACCGAGGAATCGAAGACGGCATCACCATATACAGTTCATATTCTCTGGATGACGGACACACATGGAGTAATCCGGATATCCGGGTGGATGATTCGGTAGGAAATACTTCTCCGAGACGAGATCCGGATCTCCTGGTATGCTCCGATGGATCGTATGTGTGCGTATGGGAAGACGGGCGGAACAACAATGGAAGCAAGGTCTATTCGTCACACACAACGGATTGCGGTATATCCTGGTCACCCAATGTACAAGTCAGCAGTGATAATTACACAGGGTATGTATTTATGCCCCTGCTGGCAATGGACAATCAATCCAATGTAATGTACATTCTTTTCCAGAACACAATCGGCGCATATCTCGCGGATCTCAAGCTTTGCCGGTCTTACGACTGCGGAATCACATGGGAAGATACGGAAGTCACCATCAATAATGATGCCGGTGACATCGGTGTTCACAATATTGTATGCACCACAGATGGTGTATTAGTTGCGGTCTGGAATGAGGATATCAATTATTACGGGTATCAGATATTCATGTCCCAATCCGAGGATCAGGGCATGACGTGGTCCGCTGATACTACAATCAGTCCGGACTTTGAACATGAGTATGTTTCCCGGGCAGCCGCCCCGCTGCCGGACGGCGGATTTTACGTGGTATTCATGCTCTGGAATTCAAAACAGAACCTGTATGGTCTTCGCGCCCGGCCTGTACCCACATCCACGCCCACCACGGCGCCGGGTCTGCCCACCCATACGCCGATCCCGCCCACACCGACATCCACACCCACGAGCCCGTCTGATGTCTGGCCCACACCGACCCCCACGACAGCCGGTACATACACGCCATCACCGACCCGCACACCTACGCTTTCACCCGCGACCCATACACCGGTACCGCCGTCACCCACATTCACACCCGCCTGTCCGGCCCTCTCACCGGATATCGCATTGAACCAGTCCATGTTCACCACCGACGATCGGTTCCTGCTGACCTGCGCATGGTGCAATCCCGGCTTCGAAATCACACTGGACCACTATATTCTGCTGGATGTGTATGGCAGTTTCTGGTTCTGGCCTTCCTGGTCCGAAACAACGGACAAAACCACCCGCACCATTCTAACCGGTGATGATTTTCATGAAACGATCCTGGATTTCATATGGCCGGAAACGGACCCCGGGGAAGCCACCGGCCTGAAGTTCTGGTCGGCATTTCTGGATCCCACCACTTCTGCGATTATCGGGGTTGTGGATATGGTAGAATGGGGGTATTGGGGATGAGAAGAGGAATGGACGAAGGACCATTTGACGGAACAGCTTAATCCGCTTATTGCTATATTCCAAACTGCTTTATCTTAAGCCAGATTGTCTGCCGGGTGACCCCCAGTCGGCGTGCCGCTTCCGATCGATTGCCGTTGCATTCCGCCAGAAGCCGCTGAAGCGCTTCCCGGGAGATGCTCAGACGCTTTCCCCGGACCGGCGCCACCGGTTTTTCCCGGGGTAATCCATCGGTTCCGGAGCCATTTTCACCCGGGAGGGTCAGATGCTCAATATCAATGTGCGTCTCCTCAGGTGCACGAATCACTGCCCTCCAGATCGTGTTTTGAAGATCCCGGATATTGTTTGGAAACCGGGTGGTGCAGATCATGTCTAGGGCGTCCCGTGTAAATCCCAGCAGTGTCTTGTTTTCTTCCTGACAGAAATGTGAGTAAAAATGGATCGCCAGAAGCCGGGTATCCCCCCGCCGATCCCAGAGCGGCGGCAGATGGACGAGACCCACCTGAAGCCGGGATAGAAGGTCCGCTCGAAAGTCACCGGTTTCCACCCCATGATTGAGATCATGATTTGTTGCTGCGATCAGCCGGACATCCACCGTTATTTCTTCTGAACTTCCCAGACGCCGGATGGTTTTATCCTGGATGGCTCGCAGCAGTTTCGCCTGGGCAGCCGAACCCAGATCACCGATTTCATCCAGAAAAAGCGTCCCGCTCCCGGCCTGCTCAAACAGACCGATCTTGCGTTTCTCCCCAGCGCCGGTAAACGCACCCGGTTCATGTCCGAACAACTCACTTTCAAAAAGTGTATCCGGGATGGCGGCACAGTTCACATGAACAAACGGTTTATCGCTGCGACTGCTGAGACGGTGAACGGCCCGTGCAATGAGATCTTTTCCGGTGCCCGGTTCGCCGGTGATGAGAATCCCTGCATTACTGGCAGCCAGTTTCCGGGTTTCATCGATAATGCCCCGCATCACAGCGGCATTGGTGATGATTCCGGCCAGCGGTGCATCAGCAATCCGTTTTTCCAGAAGCCGGTAATCCACTTCCAGGTCTACGATACGGCTCTGCATGGTTTCCTTCTCATCCATCACAGTTTTCAACTGACCGGTGGTTTCCCTGAGTGCCTCGGTTTTTTCCTCAACCGAGCTTTCCAGTTCCCGGCTGTGACGGGCCAGTTCATCCAGTGCTCTGCGGCGATCCAGAGCAATTGCCACCTGGTTAGCCACCGCATGAATCTCTGAAATCTCCTCAGGTGAATACCCCCATCGACCCCGTCGGGCGCCCAGCAACAGAAGCCCCTCCACGGTATGATCCATTTGAAGGGGAACACACAATGCGATTCCGGGAATGGGATCCGCCGGAGCAAACGGTGCCGGATCGGATTCCGCCTTATCCCAGAGGGTGAGAAATACTTCTGGAGATATTTTCGCATTTAATGCCTGATACTCCGGAGAGTCCGCCTCCACGGTTCCGGATCGAAGATTGACAACGCCCCCAATGGCTTCATATTTTTCTGTAATAAGTGAAATCAATCCTCGAAGCTGGTCCTGAAAGGTTTCTGTATCTCTGAAAAGCGTGAACATCTTGCGGTAAAAATCCTCCGGATGTTTCCCGGGCATCTGGAACCGGTACACCAGATAATTGGGACGCAGAAGATACACAAATGTCATTACACCGCCGATAATTAATGCAACAACGATGGTGTAAAACACCATAGCAGTGGATAGAAACGGTTCCAGCCCCAGATAATGCATCATCGCCAGACCACAGGGAATCGTGAATGGAATGGTCACTCCCCAGAAGACGGCCCCGGCCTGCCTCCGTTCCGGAAGTGAGTGAGCTGTCAATGATGAAATCAGTGCTATCATCGACGCCAGAAACAGGAGAGCAAACCGGACCGACCACTCCCGGGACAGTCCCGCGGGGCCGGAATCAGTCAATATAATGGAACCAGCGGTGACCAGTGCCGGAACAAGAATAATCGATGCGAAAATCCACTGCCGGGACCGTTTCAGCCAGTTTCGCGCAGCCGGAAAAGAAAGCACCAGATAGAGGGCCAGCAGGGGCATGACCCAGGAGACGTATTCCCGTAACCACGTGTACCGGTGAGTCGTGCAATCATCAAATGTAGTGACCATAAACACCGCGCCTGTACACAGTAAAAATCCCATGGAACGCAGCGACCCCCGCCCACGTATCCCGAACAACAGCACACTCCCGCCAAGCAGAAGCATGATCCCGGCCAGCCAGGGTGCGCCCATGGCCAGAACAAGATCATATGATTTTAATACCGATCCCGGTATCTTTATGAGCCGCTCTGTCCGGCCCTGCCGAACACGGTACAATTCATCCCGATCACCGTCATCGAGAACAGTATCACCGAACCGAAGGCCGGACTGATAACCCTCCCACCAGGGCAGATGCACATATCCCACAACACCATGACCATCGATGAAAAATCCCGGAAACGGTTTCTCCAGATGAACCACACCCAGAATCAACGTATCCACCGCAATCCAGATCACCAGCATGACCAGAACCATTATGAATGAACGCTTTAAACGACCTCGCATCATACCGGTTTCCTCCCATCACCTGTAAACCGTAAAGTTTAACGTAAAGTTTACATGTTTTTTTAACGGTGTCAAGTCTGTTATTTCAAGGTTTAAAAGAGGGAATCGTAACTGTGAAAATTTTTATCCTCATATTATTAAATGATTTATACGATTAGGAATCCGGTTTTCAAATTCTTTGGCACGGCCTTTGCCATATGAGAGGGTGCTTCTACGAAACCGTAAAAGTAATTTTAACCTGAAGAGAGGAGAAAACAATGAAAAACGCACCAAAAGGAATCACAGGAATCATTCTTTTATTACTGGTCATGACATGTGTCCCGGTCCATGGGGAAAGCGGCAATGACTTTAACGCGCTTGAGTATCGTCTGGACTTCCATGATCTCACATCTACCTTTCACATGGGGATCGCTCTGGGTGAATGGGCAGCGGGAGTGAAAGTTGATCTCCCCATGGAAGAAGATCAGCCCGGTATCTTTATACATGAGATGATTGATGAGATTTGCGATCCCGGTAATGAATCTTACAATCCTGAAGCCTGTGATTTTCTGACGGAACTGTTCACAGATGATGTTATTGATGCTTTGAACGCTGAATGGAACCGGTATATTGCCGACGTATTTGACCTTCTCCCGGAAACGGCATTGACCCGGCAGTTGGGATGGCCGCTCAATGGATTGGGACATATTACGCTGGATGATAACCCATGGAACTGCCCGGCGGTATGGAATCCGGAAACCGGCGAGTATTTGCTCCCGCCCATGATCTTTCCCCATGCCTTTGCCGCCAATCCATATGGATTCTGGCTCCTGGCTTCAGGTAGTATGGCTACCGGACAAATCCACAAGGAAAGCGGATATGAACTGGATGGTGAGTATATCTTCCTGACGGAGTTAATTATGGGTGTCCGGGGATTTCTTCTGATGGTCGGATTCGGTCATGGCGGGCCCTATGCCGGAACTCTGATGTAAGAAGTTGAGAGTTCCCCGTTCAGGGTTCAGAGTTCCCGGTTGGATCCTTCAACATCCCAGCTCTGAACGGGGAACCCTGAACCGGGAACGCCAAAACGGTCACCCTGAGCCCTTCGGCTTCGCTCAGGACAGGCTCCGTCGAAGGGCACGGAACAGGAAACCCAAACAAGGAGACTGCCATGAAAAATTTCATCAGAAAGAACCGCATTATTATTTACATCATGGGATGTATCGCCGTTTCCCTCTGGGCGCTGCCATACCATGCACCTTCCGGAGAAATCCGACCGGAGACTCAACCGACAATGGAAGCGATATCCCTGCATTCCCAACTCCATCCTCAACAATCAGACATCGGATCCAGGTGGATATTCCAAGGATCAGCAGCGGTACCGCAAGCTATCGGTGAAAAGCATATCTCAGAATCCACGCTGTTTCAGGAATTGCATTTGAAGCTGGGGGAGGATTTAAACACCGCCCTGGAAGAGTCACTCCAGGATCAGGATATCGATCCCGCATCGATGGACAATCTTCGACACCACATTCAGAATCTCCCTGCTGACGGTGTTCTGCGAGTACGTTAAGGGGTGTAAGTCCATCGAATGAAAAAACAGGTTAACCGTACCAATTCCTTTTGACATGGAAAAATGGACAAACGGATCTCATTTTATTAAAATCAGATCGCACCGTGCAAAGGAGGTAGTGATTTGAAATACAGGCACGTCCCCGCATATTCAGTTTTCATGGCAGCATCCCTCATAATCATCACGTTTTTTATATCTCCTGTTCACTCAATCACCTTTTTCCCGGAACAACCGGTTCGTCAATCCACAGACCAGGCAGAAGTAACGGAAGCGTACACAGCGGAAGATGTTATTGTGATCGATGATATGCATTTTCGGGTATCGGATCAGGAAAAGAGTGGATTTGCCGGGAACAGATGGACTTATGGTAATGTTTATTACGTTTTTGATCCCGGTTTGACGCCGACACAACAGGCACTGTGGCTGGAGGCTTCCCGTGAATGGTCCGACGTTGCGGATTTAAAGTTTATTCAAAGAACAAATCAGAATAATTACATTTATGTGTTCTCAGGTACAGGAAACTGGTCCTATGTCGGAATGATTGGCGGACGACAGGATATGAGCATTGCCAGTTGGGGATACAAATTTATTATCGTGCATGAGATCGGGCACGCACTCGGATCTGGTCATGAACACCAGCGCACAGAACGAGATGATTATATTTACGTTGATTATTCCAACATTCAAGACGATTTTGAAGATAATTTTACAGTATGGGAAACCGAGAATTACGGGGGCTATGATTTCGATTCTGTTATGCACTACACGAAATGTGCGTTTTCCATTGATTGTGATTACGGCTACACATGCAATTGTTCCAATCTTGCCATTACCGTGCTGCCGCCAAATCAGTCATGGCAGGATAAAATCGGTCAGAGAGATCACCTCAGTACAGGCGATAAGAATGGTATGAATGCCCGGTATGGAAATAATCCAACACCGACACCACCCATTTCTGTTCAGGTCAATATTGAAATGCCGCGCCTGCTGTATTATCAGGGGGATATTTTTTATCTGAATTGCACGGTGAGTAATAATGAAAATTACCAATTACAGGGATATCCCCTGTTTGTTCTGTTGGACGTTTATAACACGTATTTCTTCGCTCCGGGTTTTTCATCTTTTGATTATTATGCGGAAGTTTTCCCTCCCGGTGACACAACATATGTAATTCTACCCGAATTTGAGTGGCCCTCCGGAGCCGGGAACGGTATGGCTAAATTTTATGCAGCGATTACTGATCCCGGATTCAATCAACTTTACTCTAATCTTGACCTGATTGGATTCAGTTGGACGGATGCAATCCCCAACACACCGACACCAACCCAAACTCCCACACCATTGCCGGATACACCAACTCCGACAGAAACGCCCACGGCTACACCAACCCCGACGGAGACACCCACGGCTACACCGACTCCAACGGA
>SWBX01000145.1_pt1 | contig 21838 bp, 25 predicted proteins | sample 4693051 | NCBI WGS metagenome assembly SWBX01 (sample SAMN10267272, study PRJNA491770) | bioreactor metagenome | isolation source: DHS bioreactor inoculated with marine | place: Japan: Omine Ridge, Nankai Trough | reverse complement strand
TTTTTTTATTCATTTATCGCTTATCTGCCACAGTTCCATGAACTAAGGAAGATTTTTTATTTTATTAATTTTTTTAGAACAATCTCTATAATACTATAACTTCAGCATCTCTTTGTGTTTTTATTACTTTTACAATTTTAAATTCTCTAAAAAGCATAAAAATAAATCTAGTAGTTAAAACTGTAATAAATCTAATTATAGCCGCTAATGAAAATATTATTATAAAAAACACTACAGCAAATATTTCTGATTTATATTCTTTCAAAAATACATTTTCATTTACTACACTTTCTATTTGAGCAGATATTATTTCACCCATTACATCTGAAACCATCTCACTCCCATTTATTTCTCTACCAACTATTTCTGATATGTTTTCACGCATTGCATTTAATGTTGTTTCCTGTGCATCTACTTGAAGCGTCTCTATTTCTATGCCTGTACTCCCAGCTAACCTCACAAGCATCTCCCTATCTTCATCCTTAACCCTTGGCCCCTGCGCAACTTCTTCTGACATATTTTCGATCATAAAGTTCAAAAAGTCATCAACCGACATGGTGTTTATTGATACAGCTTCAACTCCACTTTTTTGCAAAATATAATCAACTACCATATTTGAAAGTTCTACATTTTTGCTAGCATCAAATGCCAGTTCAGCATTATCCTTTATGAAGAAATAATACTGACTAGAAATAACTAGTATAAGTGAAAAAGTCAGATAAGCTATCCCACTCTTTACGATAGTGCCCATATTTATTTTCAATCCATTGAACAATGTTTCTCTCATTATCCACATCCCCTTAAGTGCCACAAGAATTGCCAACACCACCACTACCATATGAATTATCACTGGCATAAAAATTACACTTGGTAAAAATGCGATTATAACTATAGGTATTATCATTTTTTTCTTTGCAACAGTTACTGCGAACACAGATAAAAATGTCAGAAATGCAACAGCACACATCATCGCAGAAAACCATGGATTCAAAATCGATTCGCCTGCTAATGATCTCGTTATACACAAAAAAAATAATGCTCCTAAAGTTGTGACAATAAATGCCATTATTAAATCAAATGTCCTTATTTTATGTTTTTTATTTTCTTCCATATTTTATATATTTTTATATTTATTTCATTATATCACATTATATTTACAATCACACGTTATTGTGCTAATTTACACTAAACTTCAATATTTACATAAATAAAGGAGGGGCTATAATGGAGTTTTATTTATTTTATGATCGTCCACAGCGACTGATTAGTGATGCAAAGATGATTCCAAATGGAATATTTTCAATCTATACAGCATTTAATCCAGAAAGTCTGATTTGTTTTGATGGTTTATTTTTAACCATCCACGCAACTGATTCATCACCTGCCGTGATACAATGCACACTTCTGGAAGAAACACCTCGTATATTAGATATTGAGTTGGATGAAACCACCTTACAAACTTTTGATGAATTGATAGCTAATGAAGACTATCTACCAGCAACATTATCAGAGAAAATATCAAATATAGTAAAGAGTAGTGCGATGGATTTTGGTTCTCAACTTGTAACAAACTAGGATATTTATTAAAATTTTATTAATAAATATCAAATCAACCACCTTAACAATAGGACTCTAAGATGGAAAAGAAAGATTTAAAAATCATCAAAGAAAAACTCGAAACTGAATGGCCTGGAGAATCAGTGTATTTCTTTGATAGCAAGGACAATCCAAATAATGACGGTCACCGGACTATTGAATTATGGTCTCGACGACATGCAAGTCTTTCATCTGAACTATTTCGCTGTATTATATGTGAGCTTAATCATTCACATTCAACATGTCCAGAATGTGGAATGACTGCAACGCAGGATGAGTGAGATTCCGTTGATTAACCTGGTTATCGTTTTTCCCACCACAAAACAAAAGGCACCTCACAAATGTGAAGTGCCTTTTTCTTTTTGAATTTATACTAATATACTACGTCTTTGCGAGCATTGCCATAACATATGTAATAAGCGAAGCAATCTCGTTTAATTTTTTAATATTCTAATTGAGATTACTTCGCCTTGTGGTAATAAATATCCCAATTGCTCGCAAAGACATTGAATTTATTATGCTTTTTTATTCATAACAATTCCTTTGTTAAACCCACCCCGCTTTTGACGTTTTTCATCTTGTATCCGCAATACATCTTTCTTGTCGATATTCATCACTGCACACATAGCATCAATCACCTCAAGCACATCAGCCATTTCTTCAACAATGTGTTCTGTATTATTTGCATCCCTAAGCTCACTCGCCTCCTCAACAACTTTTTTCTTCAAATATTCTAAATGTTCATCCTTATCTTTAACTAAAAACACATCAGCATCAATACCATCATTATCCTTAATGATTCGAGGAATCTCATCCCGCACAATCTTAGGATATTCATTTTCTTCTGGAATATTTGTTTGTGTATGTGTATATTTCATAAAATTATAGAAATAAAACCGAGAGATAAATCTCTCGGTTTTATTGTTTTAAGACTTATTTCTTGTCTTCGTCTTTTTTATCATCCTCTTTTTTCTCTTCATCAGCTTTTTCATCTGATTCATCTTCTTTTTTATCTTCTTCTACTTCAGCTTCTTTTGTTCCGTCAGCATCACACGTTCCGCCTTCACAACCGTCTTTAGCTGCGTTAGCTTCTTGAGCTGCTTTGTACAATTTTTCTCCAATTGCTTGAGCTGCTGTTGAAAGCTCTTCTGTTGCAGCTTTTACTTTTTCTGCATCAGCTTTTTCATCTTTCAATACTTCATTCAATGCTTCAACTTTTTCTTCAACAGGTTTCTTTTCTTCATCTGTCAATTTATCTCCAGCATCTTTAATTGCCTTTTCAGTTGTGAAAACAAGTGTTTCAGCTGCATTTCTGATTTCAACTGCTTCTTTCTTTTTCTTGTCTTCCTCAGCATGTGCTTCAGCATCTTTTTTCATATTCTCAACTTCTTCGTCTGACAATCCACTTGATCCTTCAATTTTAATTGATTGTTCTTTGCCAGAAGCTTTATCAACTGCCTTTACACTAAGAATTCCGTTTGCATCAATATCAAATGATACTTCAACTTGTGGAACGCCTCTTGGTGCTGGTGGAATTGAATCTAGGATAAATTTACCTAATGCCTTATTATCAGCTGCCATTTCACGTTCTCCTTGCAATACATTTATTTCAACACTTGGTTGATTGTCCATTGCAGTAGAAAATGTTTGTGATTTTGTAGCTGGAATTGTTGTATTTTTCTCAATAAGTGCCGTTCGTACACCACCCATTGTTTCGATTCCAAGTGTAAGAGGTGTTACATCTAATAGAAGAACATCTTTCACATCGCCTTGGAACACACCACCTTGGATTGCAGCACCCATTGCTACTACCTCATCAGGATTAACTGTCATATTTGGTTTTTTACCAAAGAACTCTTCAACAGTTTTTTGTACAATTGGCATACGAGTCATACCACCAACTAAGATTACCTCGTCAATATCATCTTTAGAAAATCCAGAATCCTTCAAAGCTTGTTCTGTAGGGATTAAAGTTTTCTTTACTAAATCATGTACAAGTTCCTCAAGTTTTGCACGAGTCAAAGTCATAACTAAATGTTTCGGACCTTCATCACTTGTTGTGATAAATGGTTGATTGATTTCACTTTGATCTGCAGTTGAAAGTTCGATCTTTGCTTTTTCAGCTGCTTCTTTTACTCTTTGAAGAGCAAGGTTGTCTTTTGAAATATCAATTCCTTCTGACTTTTTGAATTCATCAAGTATCCACTTAATAAGAACCTGATCAAAATCATCACCACCTAAATGTGTATCACCATGAGTTGCTTTTACTTCGATAGTATCATCACTCACTTCCAAGATTGAAACATCAAATGTTCCACCTCCAAGGTCATAAACTGCAATTTGCTCATCATTTTTCTTATTAAATCCATAAGCAAGAGCTGCAGCTGTTGGCTCATTGATAACACGACGAACTTTCATTCCAGCAATTTCTCCAGCCTCTTTTGTTGCTTTTCTTTGAGCATCATCAAAATATGCAGGAACTGTAATTACAGTTTCTTCGATTGTTTCACCAAGCTTTTCTTCTGCATCAGCCTTAAGCTTTCCCAAAATCATAGCACTCACTTCTTGTGGAGTATAATCTTTATCTCCCATTTTTACTTTAATGCTACCGTTATCACCTTTGACCAATTCATACGGTGATAATTTGATGTCTTCCTGCACTTCAGCATCATCAAACTTTTTACCTATAAAACGCTTGATACTGTACAAAGTATTTTCAGGATTTGTTACAGCCTGACGTTTTGCCAAAAGACCTGTAAGTCTTTCACCGTTTTTGTTTACTGCCACCATTGATGGAGTTGTTCGATTACCTTCTTTGTTTTCTACGATTTCTGGTTGACCACCTTCAACAACAGCCATTGCTGAGTTTGTAGTTCCTAGATCGATTCCCAATATTTTTCCCATATTATTTTATTTAAATTAGTACCATCTTGTCATTCCTGCGTAGGCAGGAATCTTTCTGTAATTTCAAAGATATTTTATAATCTGTTCAAAAGATTCCGGACAATGATATTTTTTGCCAATCACTTTGTTCTTGGAAAAATATACATTTCTGGAATGACAATTTATATATGTTACTAACTTGATTGATTAAACTAGTTATAAATTGAATATTTATCATTCTCATGAACATAGAATCCTCGCGATTAAATTCTATATTCATTTTGAATGACAATATTCTCAATGTTTGATTATTAATTATTTAAGTACAACACGTGCTGGACGTAAAACTTTTTCTCCTATTTTGTATCCAGGTTGCGCAACCTTTTCTACTTTAGGATCTTCACTTAATTCTTCTTCATCATCATGCTTCACTGCCTCCATTGTAAGTGGATCAAATTCATCTCCAACCTTGATTTCAATTCTAGTAACATTATGTTCTTCAAAAACTTTTTCCATTTGTTGTTGTATAAACATTATTCCTGTCACCCATGGATTATCCGATTCACCCTCTGGAATATGTCCTGTAGCTGCATGAAAATTATCTAGTACTGGTAACATGTCATTTATTACTCCTTCTGCTGCATATTTTGTAAATTCTTTTTGATTTTCTGTCTGCCTTTTTTTATAGTTATCAAAATCTGCCATACATCTGTGCCAACTATCAACTGAACTTTGTGATTCTAATTTCTCAACTGCTTTTTGCACAGCATCCTTTATCCATGACTTCACATCCTTCATCTCAAGGATTTCTTCTGCGCTTAGCCATTTATATTCTTCATGCTCCTCAGAAAGAATAACAGCACCTGCATATTTCACTAGATAAATAGTTGTTATTCCTGTATTTGGATTTTTACTATTAGCCATAAATTCTATACCGCACAATTCTCTTCCTAGATTTTCTAAATTTATTTCAGACTCCTCTTTTATTTCTCTATCCATTGATATAGTAAAATCAGTTTCACCAATTTCTACATGTCCACCTGGCAAATCCCATGGCCCATATTTCTTAAACCATTCTTTATGTGCCTCAATATCATCCTTTATTTTTGAAGCTTTCATTATTAAAAATTGATTTTTATCTTCATCAAAAAATAATACTTTTTGAGATAATCTAAATAATTGCTTTTGATTTGTTATTTTTTCTTGTGTCATTTATTTTTTATTAAATTATTATGAGTACAATCACTACAATTCCTCCCAATGTTTTTTTCACAAGATCTATAAGTGATTTATTTTTTTCATATTCCATATTTTTTGGACCGATGAGTGCTACTATTCCCTTTTCTCCATTTTGTTCATATTGACTCACAATCATTGAATAATTTTCTGTCTTACTGATAGGATTTTCATCTCCTATAAATATCTTTGTCTCTCCGTCTGATAATTCGGCCATGAGATCATCACATCTTTCATCTATATAATCCAAACCTTCAGCTAATGCACAAATTTCATCCATATTGTCTGCATCAACATTTGAAAGTAATGACTTGAGTCCACACTCTGAGAAATCATTATTACAAGGAACTCCGCTTATTGCCACATATCCACTTAATGTTGAAAGTAATTTTGCAGTAGTACGAGTCAATCTAGAATTTTGGGCTCTCAGCTGTAATAGTTCTCTTTGCATTGACTGTTGTTCTTTCTTTGAAAGTTCTCTCTCTGGCATGATATCTTCTACAAAATATCTATATCCTCTATCTGTAGGTATTCTTCCTGCACTTGTATGAGGTTGATGCAACAAATCTTCTTCTTCCAGTTTAACCATGTCATTCCTAAGAGTTGCAGCAGAAACATTAAATCTATATTTATCAACTAAAACAGATGAGCCAACTGGCAATCCTGTTTTTGTGTATTCTTCAATCACCGCTATCAAAATCTTTACTTGTCTATCGTTCATATTTGCATTCATAATTAATAGTATAAACACAATTAGCACTCGTGTCAAGAGAGTGCTAATTTGAATAAAAAGAAAACCAGACACAATATTTATTATGTCTGGTTTTTGATTCTATTTCAAATAAATATTATGCGGCCAACCTAGCCATCGCTTTGTATTTATTTACTTGAGAAGCAATCAATCTTCCATCTTTCCCAACATCTATTTTAATATCAAACAACTTGCCCAATTTCCTCAATCTGATAATAAAAGATATTTTTTTATATATGTTCAAAAATTCTTTCTTGCTATGCAATCCCGAAGCATCATCCAAAACTACAATAAGTTTTTCTTCGGTAAGATCAGCACATGACTCAGCACCAATATTATTTCCCCTGATATCTGCCAGCACTTCTCTTGGCATGTTCACGATTATAAATGTTCTTGACTTCCCTTTAAATTGCCATGAACCTTGTTGAATACAACCACTAAGAACTTTTCTAAAGTCAACCAAAACTCTGTTTTGAAGTCTTGCCATTTGAGAATCTCCAGTAGCTTTTGATTAAATATAATGACTTGTAATCATTTTTTTCACACGATCAAATACTTCAGTTTTTCGTGCATCAGGCACACAAGACTCTACAACTTGTGCAACCTCATGAATAATACCAGTCTCATCAATCTCATTTGCCAATTTCTTAAAATCCACGATTGGTACAAATGTTTTATCACTCGCTACCTTAAAATACCATTTCAAAGACCACGGTGCAGGACGAGGGAACCCTAAACCTCTAATCATATCAAATGCCTTTGTCCTGCTTACACCTTCACTGATACTGCCTGATCCAATTTCAATCATACTGTCTCCTTTTTCATAATTCACTTCCACTTGCCTCCCTATGAGATAAGCTCCTTTTTATTATCAGGTTAATAAAAATAAAAAGGAACTCACCTCATCGTTTAGGTATTGGATCATATCCCCCTTCATGCCATGGATGGCATCTACAAATTCTTTTAGTACCAAGCCACATACCACTTACAATGCCATGCTCATTTATAGCATCATAAGTATATTCTGAACATGATGGATAATATCTACATAATCGTTTTCCATACATTTTTGAAAATACACCATGATCTAATGAGATTGTTTTTTGATAAATAACAATTATTGTTAAAAAAACTTTTTTCATAAATATTTTATATGCAAATTATACTACTAAACTATGTATATATCAATACTATGACTAACTTTTACCTCTTTGTCAAAATAGTAATTTACTGTTAAAATAGATATAGAAATAAATATAAAATTTCTACTTAGTATATAGCTATAGTAGCCAACAAAAAATGAAAATAGTATCACATGAAAATATAACTTGGATTGATATCGAAAATCCGTCTATGATCGATGTTGATTATATTCGAGAAAATTTTAGTGTTCATCCACTAGCTGTAGAAGAATTTATAACACCCACATATCGTGCTCGTGCCACAAAGTACAGCAACTGTCTTTTTTTAACTATTCATATACCTCTTTTCGATAATGAAAAACGCACCACATATGCTGGCGAAATTGATATATTACTTACCAAAACACATCTCATAACTGGTCATACTAAAGATATTTATCAGTTAGAGCAATTTTTTAACAAATTACATGATAGTGAAGGTGCTCGCAGACTTTTCATGGCACATTCAACAGCTCATTTACTATATGAACTTTTTAAGATTCTTACTGAATCTTGCTTCCCTAGACTTGATCACGTAACTCGTCACCTTGATGAAATTCAAGAAGGTGTTTTCAATGGCAGTGAACGACAGATGGTACGTGAGATAAGTGTAATCAAAAGAGATATACTAAACTTCCGAAGAACCCTCATGCCACAACGATCTATAATAGAATCAATAATAGCTCAATCAAATGGTACGGTGCCAAAAGATATTAAAATGTATTACCGAGATTTGATAGGTACTAATATACGATTATGGAATGACTTAGAAAGTGCTAAAGAAACGATTGAATCACTAGAAAAAACAAACAACTCGTTGCTTTCTGAAAAAATAAATCAGCGTATGCGTATTATTACTGTTTTTTCTGTACTATGGATTCCAATAACAATATATTTAAGCTTCTTCAGTTTAAATGTCGATGGAATGCCTCTGCAAGATAATCCTTATGCAATATTCATACACTTATTTGTGATGCTTGGCATTTCTGCTTCTACATTTCTCGTATTTAAACTTGCACGGTGGATATAAACCTAGTATCTTAGTAAGTAGTAATTAATGAATAGTTTGCAATGCTGAAACTTTATAATACACTTTCAAATAAAAAAGAAGAGTTTGTACCAATTAACCCTGGCAAAGTTGGGATGTATTCTTGTGGTCCCACTGTATATAGTTATATCCACATAGGAAATTTACGTACCTATACAGCCTCTGATGTTCTGCGGAGGTATTTGGAATATATTGGATATGAAGTATTTACCATAAAAAACATAACCGATGTTGGACACCTCACTGATGATGATCTCGACCAAGGTGACAGTGGTGATGACAAGATGGAAAAAGCTGCTGCAAAAGAAAAGAAAACACCCGAAGAGATTGCTAGGTTTTATGAAAATTATGCAAAAGAAACTGAATTGGAATTAAACATACTTCCAGCACAATTTTTCCCAAGAGCAACTGAACACATACCTCAAATGATAAAAATGATAGAATCTTTAATTAAAAAAGAAATTGCCTATGAAAGCAATGGTCATGTATTTTTTGATATTACAAAATTTAAAGATTATGGAAAACTTTCTGGAAATACTCTTGCTAAACTAGATATCGGATCTCGTTTATCCGAACCACATCCTGACAAAAAAAATCAGTGGGATTTTGCTCTTTGGCTAAAAGCTCCAAAAGAGCACATAATGAAATGGGAGTCACCATGGTCAGTTGGTTATCCTGGATGGCATATCGAATGCAGCGCTATGAGCATGGAGTATCTTGGAGAAACTTTTGATATACATACTGGTGGTGAAGACAATATCTTTCCTCACCATGAAGCTGAAAGAGCACAATCAGAATGTGCTAATGATAAAAAATTTGTGAATTACTGGATTCATGCTAGACATCTTTTGTTTGATGGTGAAAAAATGAGTAAATCAAAAGGAACACTGCTTACTCTTGAAGATATAAAAGAAAAAGGATTTGATGCTCAAGATCTAAGAATTGCATTTTTATTATCTCAGTACAATTCTCAAATGAATTTCACATGGAAAGTACTTGAACAATCCAGAAAAAACAAAGACACAATTCAAAACTTTTTCTCAAGACTTGAAGCTACTGAAGCAGTCGATACTCCTGATAGTACAAAAATTGATATAGCTAGTTACAGAGACCAATTCGAAACTGCAATGAATGATGATCTAAATACTCCTCTGGCATTAAGCGTACTATTCTCACTTATCACAGAATCTAATACACTCATTGATAATGAAAACTTATATAATATAGATGAAATAAAAAGTTTTGTATCAAAAGCATGTACAGCCCTTGGAATAAAAACAGATTCTCCAAAAATAAATATTCCATCAGAAATATTATCTATCGCAAATGATCGTGAAGATGCTCGTGAAAAAGCGGACTACGAACTTTCTGATAAATTACGTGATGACTTACTAATAAAAGGTTATGAAGTAAAAGATGTACAAGATGGTTTTGAACTCAAAAAAATATAGAAAGAAAAACTCCATGATGCTTATCATGGAGTTTTTTAAATCATATTTGCAATTATTGCATTTTCTTTTCAATGTAATCTAGAGCTTTGCGTAATGTTGTAATTTTTTCAGCATCTTCGTCGGGAATTTCAATATTAAAGTCTTCCTCAAATGCCATGACCATTTCGACAGCATCCAATGAGTCAGCACCAAGGTCATCAATGAAATTTGCATCCAATGTAATTTTCGGAATATCTACACTTAAATGCTCTGAAATTATACCAACTACCTTATTCTGAAGCTTATCTTTGTTCATTTTTTCTCCTTTGATTGAAATTTTCGCTTAACTCCAACTTGTAACTTCATAAAATAATATCAATAAAATTACTTTTTGTCCATAAAAAAACACATCGAGAAGATGTGTTTTTTATTCTTATACTTTAATTTTTCCTAGTCATTATGTCCACTGACCTTAATAATTTGTACTGGACAAGAATCTGCTGCCTCTTTATTTGCTTCTAAAGCATCTTCATCAATTTCCCCTACCATAAACTCTTCACCTTTCCACTCGGCACCTTTTAAATCTGCCTTACCATCATCTTCATTCATTGACCATTCTTCTGGTGCAGCCATAGTACATGCCCCACAACCTATACAATCATTTCTCTTGTGACTTACAGTTACTTTATTTGTTCCCATATTTATATAAATTAATTATTTACCTATTAAATATAATATCACTATTTTTTCTAATCTATACTATTATTGTATCACAAAAAAATATTACTGACATTGATACTTTTCTTTTTTCTTTACTAAATAAAGTTTATCATTAATCCTGACTCTACTATCTACTTCAAATGTAATAACGTCACCCTTCTTTGAACTCTCAGAAATCTTTCCATCTACTCTAAGTTCTTTTATAACTCCTTCTAATGCTCCAGTTGTCTTACCTATGAATAAAAATTCATCACCCTTTTTCATACTTCCTGTATCAATCTTAATTTCAGCAATATTTACTTTTGGATAATAATGTGTGACTCGTCCGATAAACTCTTTTTCATGTGTAGCTTTTGAACCATGTACATCACTATATTCTACAATTTCTTTTCCTAGATAATAATTTCCATGTGATAACTTCCTATTAAAAACTTTTTGCAAATCTATCAAATATTCGTTAATTTTCTCCCTATCATATTCACCATTTTCAATATCTTTAAGTGCTTTTTTATAAGTCTTCACAACTGTTGATACATATTCTGGTGATCGTCCTCTTCCTTCGATTTTCAATACCTGAATACCTGAATCCAAAACTTCATCCAAGAAATCAATAGTGCAAATATCAGCTGCACTCATAATATACTGATTATCAACAATTAATTCATTACCAGTATCCACATCAGTTACCTTATATTTTGCTCTACAGTTTTGCCGACATGCTCCACGATTTGCACTTGAATTATCAGTATATACACTCATCCAACACCTACCAGACTGAGCAACACAAAGTGCACCGTGAGCAAATGCCTCTATTTCCATAAGTCGCCCCTCATTACCCATTAATTGATTTGTTTCAATTTGTTGATAAATATTTTTTATTTGTTCTAAATTTAATTCTCGTGCAAGTACAACCCTATTCGTATGCTTAGCAAAAAATTCAACTGTTTCATAATTTGAAATAGAAAATTGCACAGACATATGCACTGGCATACCAACTTCATTGCAATAATTCACACATGCAAAATCAAATGCAATTATCGCATCTATGTTATTCTCCTTAGCAGCATCAACAATCTTCCTCATAACAATAATGTCATGATCGTATAGCAATGTATTTACAACCAAATAAGTTTTTACATCATTTTCATGAGCTATTTTAGCAATCTCAGCAAGATCATTAATTGTCATATTATGCGCAGCCTTTGCTCGCATATTAAGTTGTGTTACACCAAAATAAACACTATCAGCTCCAGCGTTAATAGCTGCTGATAATGACTCAAAACTACCAACTGGTGCCATTACTTCTGCATTCTTTGAATTTATCATAAATACAATATCTTATTTACTTGAATAATTAGTATACTAGTATTACAACCTAAAAGCAATATTTACAATACATAATGCCAATAAAAAAAAGACAGGTTATAACCTGTCTTTTTTTATTGCTCTTTTATGGTCTTGTCTCAATAATTCTACCACTAGAACAATCTGCATTTGAATTACATGTAGATGTGCAAGCTGCACCATTACCTGTTGTTGATGGTACTGGCGTTGCTTGGCAACTTCCTTGAGCATTACATTCTCTTGCTGTACAATATCCTGTTGCATTTGAAGTATCATGGCTTACAGGATCTCCTAAAACTCCATCTCCATCAGGAGTTCCATCTCCATCTGTATCTGGTCCATTTATATCTCTATTATCTATTCTTGTACACTCAACTGGTATAGACACACCACTAGAACCTTGACTTATATCAAATGTTGCACTTCCACCTATTACTGGAAATGTTTGACCATTTGCTTCACACTCATACGCTGCTTCACACATTCCAGTAGGAATTACACTTACTTGTACAGTTGCATCATCTATTCCATTTGTTGGCCATGGGAATGGATTCGGATTTATATTTGCTGTAAAGTCAAAACAATTTGCATTACAATGTTTTGTTGTATGTACTGCATTACTTCCTATTGGGTCACAGTCCCAGGTCCATGGTCCATTTGATGTTACTGCATTAAAGTTACTGACTGTTCCACCTGAACATAATTCGCTTTGTGCTGGTACAGAATCCCATGTTGCATCGTTGTGTACACTGCTACATTCTCCATCTTCTTCATTTGGAGCTGAACAATTTACTAAACCTGTTGAAGCTGTACATGTCCAATTCCAATTTGTTCCATTTAGTGATGGTGTTGATGCTGAATTTGATGGAACACATAAATTACTTGATGGCGCTGTGCCTGTTGGTACAGTATTTGCTGAACCACATGCAGGACATGTTCTTGTTGTTGCTTCATTTAAGTTTTGACAACTTGTTCCTGATGTTGAATGCTGCCTTACACTTGTTGCTGATTGGATTCCCGAGCTACTACATGAACCCCATGAGCTAACAGTTGTGTAATAACATGTCCTACTAGTGCTAGAAACTGTACGATATCCAGTACGTGTTACAGGAACCGTTGTTCTCACAGTACCCCAATAATCTCTAGGAGGATGATTTAGGCAAGCGCTACCACCACAATTGTTATAACATATTCTTGAATACAATGCGCAACCACGCCTCCCACTCGTAGAAGTTGCAAAATACTGTCTACCACTACTATTTACGCATATATACAACGGCCGTGAACAATTCCAACGACAATAAACTCTTGAGGTTCTTGTCTCATAAGCTGTATATGTATAACTTTCCCTCCTACTACTCGTCCTTGTTACATAACATGCTGGATCTTCTATCTGCAAACTAGGGGTTTGATTACTATCACATTGTGGTGCTGCCTCAGTATCTACAGGGGCTACAATAAAAATTGTAAATATTGCTATGCTTATTAATATTCTTTTCATATATTTACTCGATTACCTCTAATGAATTAGTATCCTCAAATGCCTCATTACCCCGATTTTCATATTCTTGTTGTTTCTGCGTATTTTCCAACGCTCTATAATTATTTGAAATTGCATAATTTAAATTTCTTTCCATAACTGCTTTTCCTGCAGTTAATAACGATACATCATCAGCTACTAGTATTATACCTTCTTCTGCAACCTCAATTGCATCATTGTATTTATCTTGCATATATAATGCATTTGATAATGCTAGATATCCAGCGGCCTTTGTTGGTGATAATGTGATTACTTTTCTTGAATTCATTTCTGACTCTTTAAAATTCTGTTCAAACAAATTTAAATCTGCAAATGAAACATAAAGATTTGGATCATTTGGAGTTAAAGTCTTTGCTTCTAATAAATAATTCCTTGACTGTTCTTTGTCATTTTCATCAAGGAAAATTAATGCCATGATTTGAACTGCGTTTGATTGAGATACTGGATCTGATTGTGGCAATGACATTACTATTTTACAATTTTTTATAGCATCCTCATTATGCTCTCGTGAATATTCAAGACTGCATAAATTTGCATATATAAATACATCTCCTTTATCTTTGTCTAATTCTGCTGCCTTATTAAACTCTGCAACTGATTCTTCTAAAGCACCAATTATACGTAATACATGTCCTTTTCCAGCATGTGCTAAAACATTATTTGAATCCAACTCCAAAGCCTTATCATATAATTGAGTTGCCATTACATAATCTGGCTTAATTTCATTTACATAAGCCTCTACTCTATATACTTCTGAATTTTTATCATCTATTTCCTTCGCATTTTCAACTGCCTTAAATGCTTTCTCAACATATACAGATTGATTACCTCCCAATTCCTGCTCTTTCAATCCCTTTTCTGCGTATGAAAGAGCTAGGCTAATATAGTTATCAACACTATTATTACCACTAGCTATTATACTTTCATATTGTTCGATTGCTTTTTCATTGTGTGTTACTGCATACATGTCTGCTAAGTATTGCGGATCTTCCTTTTCAAATTGATCCACTGAACTTTGCACTACCTGATAACATGCATCCTTTTGAATTTCATCACTAATTTTTTCACACAATGTCTCATCTAATTGTGCTAAAGCTCTATCATAAAAAGATACATTCATAGCAGTTTCTTTGCATATTCCCTTCAATTTCTCATCATTCACACAATCACATGAATTTATATTTTTTTCTATAACAGCATCTTTAAATGAGTCTTCATCATTTTCATATTTGCAAACAAGTACTGGCAACTCTCCATCTATGCCTAATTCTTGATTTTTCTCATTTGTTGTTAATTCTGTAATATTATCTTTAGCTGGTTCATATAAAAATATGAATGCAGTTGCTGCAAATAAAACTATTGCGACACTCACAATAATAATTGCATATTTTTTGTTTTGCATATTTTTTGTTTTATTAATTATTTATTTGATATATTTATATAATACCATAAAAAAAATAGAATACCTATTTTAAAATATTACTGTTTATTTCATAATCCATTTTTATATTTATTTGATATGTGTTCATCAAATGTTCTACTAAATACAGTTTCTCCAGTTTTTACATTATTCAAAAAATACATGTAATCAGTTTCTGTTGGAGACATTACAGCCTCAATAGATTCCACTGAAGGATTGTTTATAGGTCCTGCTGGAAGACCTGGGTATTTATAAGTATTATAAGGCGAATCTATTTCAATATCAGCCAAAGAATGTTTCATTTCTGGGATACCTTTTATATAATCTATAGTTGCATCACTTTGTAATGCCATATTTATATCAAGTCTGTTTTGAAATATACCCGCAACTAGACGCCTGTCTCCACCAATTGGAACTTCTCCTTCTACTATACTAGCCAAGATTATTACATCATGTAAATTATTACCACTATCATTAATAAGTTTACGGTGATTTTCATCAACTTTAACACTGAAATTATCTAACATTTTCCCAACAATAATATCTGCTGATGCACTTGCTGTAAAAAAATATGTGTCTGGATATAGATACCCTTCCAATGATTCTCCTTTTTTTAAAAAATCATATTTATCATAAATATCATTTGACGGTGTAGCCGCAATTGTAGCAAAGTTATCCCCAGGAAGTTTGTTTTCATTAAGTCTATCAACCATTTTTTTTACAGTCCACCCTTCTGGAAAAGTTATTTTTATATCCTGTTTTTTTTGAATAACAGCATCGCCACTCGTAATTTTATACATTATATCTTCAATTTTACTTGCTGGCTTAATATTGTATTCACCTGCAGCAATAGAACCTCTTAATTTATTTTTCCACATATAATAATATAAATAAAATCTATTTGCTATTAAATCTTGCGTAACCAATTCTCTACCTATAACTATCACATCATCACCTTTTTTCACAACAAATATAACATCTTCTTTATTTTGTGACGATGTATTATAAGTTCTAGAATTAACAAAAATTGCAGCAACTATAATTATTCCAACAATTAATACTATGTAACTATATTTTTTCATAATTATTTTTTATACTGGTAGAAATTTTATACTATCAAATCTCTCCTCTAAAATATCTTCATCTTCTGACTGATTGTGAAAATAATACACTATATTATCAATTGGAGCAACCATAACGCCATCAATATTTAATAAATCCCTAAATGTACAAAGTGACCACAATCCTGGATTTATAACAATTATACGATCAAATTTTTCATCACCAACATCTTCACATGTTTTTACAATTTTTAGTTTAGTTATTCCATTCCTCACTACAAAATTATATTTACTGATATTTTTTTCGGCTTCTTTTTTTAATTCATGAATCGTATCAATTGAAATAACACTACCATCTGCACCCACAACATAACTCATCATAGTGGTTACCCATCCGCCACCAAAACCAACTATTAAAATACTTTGTGATCTTGCTGGTCTTAGCAATTCCAACATGAACGAAATAACGGAAGGTTCTGGCAAAACCTGTCCATGTCCTATAGATAACGGTATATCAGAATCAGCTGCAACCATAAATCTTTGTGAAACAAATTCTGACCTATTTATTTCAGCAAATGCCTCTATCAATATATCCGTTTTTAGATATCCTTTGTGTATTAAATTGCTTGAAAGTTTACTCATATTATTTTAGATCAACCGTTCACATGAATAATTGCATCACGATTTCGTGACCCATCAAACTCAACTGCAAAAATACTTTGTAATTCTGAAAGCATCATCTTTCCATTCTCAATAGGCACTGTTACGCTAGCTCCCAACAACATAGCCTTACAATGTGAATGACCATTACTTCTTCCATCTGTTTTATTATTTTTCTTCATTTCAAATAAATCATGTGAATATCTCTCATCAACTGGTGCAAAATGATACAATACTCTCATGAAATCCTGTAAAAGCATTGGTTCATTATGATTTATGATGACACCCATCGTTGTGTGTTGCACAAAAATACAAACACCTCCCTCACGAATTCCACTATTTTCAATAACTTGAGCAACTTCATTTGTTATATCTATAAACTCTATCTGCGCAGTACTTTTAAATGTTATTTTCTCTTTATATATTTTCATATTTTTATTTTAGAATATTTTCCACTTGAAGTAATTATAACACTTTTTATAAAATTATGCACCAAGTCTCCTTGTGCGTCTCAAGTATTCATCAATAGCATACTCAAACTCCATATTATCAAAATCTGGAAAATTTTTCTGTGAAAAAAATAACTGAGCATTTGCAATATCCCACATCATGAACCCGGCACTTAAGTGTGGCTCACCACCAGTTCTAATTAAATAATCTACTGGCGGTAATTCTCGTGTTAATAAATAATTTTTTATGGTCTCTTTTGAAATATTTTCAGAATTATTGTCAAAATCTACTACTATTTTTCTTATAGCATTTAACATTTCTTCATCACCCGAATATGCTAAGAAAAAATTCAAAACATATTTACTATGATTTTTTGTTTTTTCTATACCATCCTCCAATACAGTTACCAACTTTTTAGGCAATTGATTTCTCCAGTCACCAAATACATTAATTTTAATCTCATCATTAAATATATCATCACTTGATAATAATTTTGTAAAATACCTATCATAAATATCAAGTAACGCTTTTCTCTCCCTCAAGGGTCTTTTTGTCATGTTTTCAACAGAAGAACCCCAAAATGATAAATATTTTATTCCAAGCTCTCTAGATTTTCTTGCTATTTCTTCAATTGCTTTTGCACCCTCCTCATGTCCTATCCAAGGATCAACTCCATTATCCTTAGCCCACCTACGATTTCCATCAGGTATAACGGCAACATGCAAAGGCATTCTATTATTTTCCATAATTATTTTTCACGATTATTAAGATAATCTGCAATTTCCAATAAAAAACTTTTCACATAATCATCTATCTTTATTTTCATCAAAGCCTTTTTTGATTCTTTTATTAATTTTTTTGAATATTCATCACAGTCTTTTTTTGCACCTGATTCAATTATCATATTTTGGAATTTTATAATATCTTTATCTGTCATGTTTTTATTTCCAAGATATTCATCTAATATATTTTTTTGATCTATTGTTGCATTATTGTAAGCACGTTTAACCATGAATGTTAATTTTCCTTCTACTATATCAGAACCAACTGGCTTACCCGTTTTTTTCTCGTCACCAAATACTCCCAACATATCATCCTGTATTTGAAAGGCTATTCCAATAGGAACTGCATATCCACCCAAACTATCACAAAATTCTTTATCTGCACCAGCTAACATTGCCCCTAATTGCAAAGGTCCCTCAAATGTATATTTTGCAGTCTTATTTTCATACATTTTCAAAACATCCTCTTCAGTTGCTTTCTTACTATACTCCATATAAACATCTTGGATTTCTCCTATACACGTCAATCCCACTATTTGCTGAGTTCTGTTCAATGCTCCTACAATTAATTTTGCATCAAATTTCGATTCAAATAACACCTGATTCCCCAATGAGTAAACGAAATCACCGATTATCATTGCTATTGATTGTCCAAAATGATCTGGTTCATTATTATTTAATAAAGATTTATTATAATCACGATATCTTGCATGAATTGTCTTTTTGCCGTGGCGAAAATCATCACGATCTATTATATCATCATGCATTAACAAAAATGAGTGTATTAATTCTATACTTATTGATGTCTTTAATATTTCAGAATGATTTTTCCCGCCAGCAGCCCTATATCCCAAACACATCATTATAGGTCGAATTCTTTTCCCTCCCGCTAAAATTGTCTTTTTATAATATTTTATAGCATCTATCATAAATATATCTAGATCTCTTTTTTTTGATTCAGCTATAACTCTATCTAAATAAATTTCAATTTCTCTATCTATACTGACCTTAAATTCTGCTAATTCATTTTTTATATCCATACTAAATATTTAAAAAATAATTTTAATAAATTGTACACTGATTTAACATCAAAAGCAACTATTTTTCAGTAGTTTTACCATTTAAAACTTCATCTGAACCAATCAGTAATCGTTTAGTAGTTCCTCCAACAATACTAATAAGAAGTCCAAATAAAACTAATCCCATAAATCTAGTTATTATAGTTATAATTTCACCAGTAATCGTATTTGGCATTACCTGTGGGACACCGCCCAATAAAACTTTACTACTCCAAACCATAGCAATTGGTATATTCACAAATGCTTCATGACTTTCTGCTTCAAAAAACCACATCAATGTTGCGCTAATTAAAATGACACTGACTAACGCCAATATGTAAATTTGCATAGTTAATCTAAACAAACTATCATGACCATGATTTTCAATATCAACATGTTGTTTTTGCATTCTCAATAATTTTGTAAGTCTTATCATCCTCAAAAATCTCATCATTCTTAATAATCTTGCACTTTTGAGAAAAGTTAAATTTGCTATGCCTAAAAATGTCGGCACAATAGATATCAAATCAATTAATCCAAAAAAGCTAACCATATATTTCCATGGTTTTTCAGCTGCAATAATACGTCCAATATACTCCAAACTAAAGAAGAAAACCGTTATAAATTCTATAAGAATAAATACATCTTCATATTTTGAAAACTTATTTACAGTCTCTAAAACTATACCCAAAATAGAAATAATAGTTAGAACAGCAAAAAAATCATTTACCGGCACAAAAAATTGTGATTCAACATCACTGAATGCACTTTTACAAAATTTTTGTACTGACATCTTTTTATGCATACACTGAAATAATTATCAGATTAATCATAATAACTTCACAATTTTTACAAAAAATAAAACACTTCCTTTCTGTTGTTTTTACAAAATATCCATAACATGAAATTATATATTACTTAATTTCATTAAAAGACAAATTTCCATATCAAGTAAATTTTATCCCAAAATTTATCTTTTGGTTACTCAAAATATTCTTATTTGTTTATAATTTCAGCTTATACAATAAACCATTTATTTTATTTATGAAAAATAAAGCATCCTCAGCTGGTGATAAAAATAAATCTACCGCGTCTAACTTCTCTTTAATTTCATCATATTCTATTAATCTTTCTTTTTTTCCTGATTCTATATCAAGTTTATAAAATGTATCTTGTGTGGTGAATTTATTTTCATAATAATCCTCTGGCCATATAACGTCATTTGGTATATTTGTCGGTTGTGCATAATAAACTGTTTTACCATCCTTTGACCATACGACTTTCTTTATTATTGTAGGAATTTTAAAGTCATTATAATTGTTACCATTGCTGTCAAAAACACCTAGTGTAATATTTTTTCCACCATTAAAAACAGAACTCATTAAAATATGTTCCCCATCTGGTGCATACAAGAAACTTGCACCATTCTTACCAGAAAAAATCTCTGTTACATTACTCTCATTTATTGTATTTGTTGTAAGTAGCTTTGTTTCTAAATCATGCTTATCCACTGGCCAAAACGCAACGAATATTGATGATGGAATGGATATAAAATCAGCATATCTAAATGGTAAATTAGCAATTTTCTTCCATTTATCACCATTATAATTAGCAATGTTCAAAGTTCTTTCATTCAGGTCTAAATTATAATATTTATATAATATTCTATTTCCAGTAGCTGTCCACACAACATTATCCATTCCATTCCTGAGCTTAATAGATTCACCAGTTTCATAATTTCTTACAAAATTTTCACCATTTTCATATGAAATAATTGCCATATTACTATCACTTGCCCATAAAACTTTTTTTGGTACACCAAGTTCTTCCCTATATATTTTTTCTTTGTTTGCACCTCTCAATGTCATTTTTTCAATATCTCCATACAAAGAGTTTGCATAGTAAATACTATCCTTATCAGGACCAATCGTAGCGGAAATAATTGGCTCTGATGTAATATTTGTTATATCACTTGATGTCATTCCATCAAAATCTTCAATATACTTAGAATCATCTATAACTTCTTTTTTGGTAATAACAGCTTTGTCATTAAAAGCTACCATGTAAATCCCAAAAAATATTAAGGATATTAATAACATGACTGATGAAATTATAAATATTTTCTTTATTAACATATTCTTAAAGTTATTAATTATCTCTTAAACCCCAATATCAAAGAAGGAATGAAAAGCATTATTCCCATCATAAGTGTCATTTTCAAAATGAATAATAAATATTGTGGAGTATTATGTGCTACTGTTGCAAAAAAACCATTTTGCAACTTTGTTAATTTTACTGAATCTGATAATTCTATTTGGATTGTCTTTGAGAGAGTTTCTTTTTGTGTGTCAGCTAATCCTGAACCAAATGCTTGATTATGTGCCCATCTCTCAGCTGAGCTCAGCTCAAATCCACTACTAACCCCAACACTAACATCCTTATCAGCAACAAATGTTATTGGATTTGTATTTGCGTAATCTTTTCCATCTATTGTCCATGTGTATTTTTCATCACCTTTATTTAAAAATTCTGGATATAGAACTGCTTTTAAAGTTATACTTGTTCCCTTTATTGTTTGTAGAGTTGTTGTTGATTGTTTTGTAAATTTCTTTCCATTTAAATCCTCGTAGCTCCCCAACTCCTTCACAACAGCCCCACTAACAGGAGTTATTGATATT
>SWBX01001593.1_pt1 | contig 21885 bp, 16 predicted proteins | sample 4693051 | NCBI WGS metagenome assembly SWBX01 (sample SAMN10267272, study PRJNA491770) | bioreactor metagenome | isolation source: DHS bioreactor inoculated with marine | place: Japan: Omine Ridge, Nankai Trough | reverse complement strand
GGGGACAAACGGCGCGCACCTGTCTGGATCGTCTGTCTCGGTATGATTCTATTTCATCTCGTGTATATCCCCACTAACTATCACGGCGGGAGTTGCGCCATCGGAAACCGGTATCTGATATCGTATATTCCGGTGTTTTTCTTTCTGGTATCCCGGCCACCCCGATTGCGGACAATTATTACAGTGGCATTTGTAACGGCGATTCTCACAGGACCCGTTGCACTGAACCCCATTGACTCCATGACACATTATCAGAATGTCTCAAAAGCAGCCCGATTCCAGCGGTTTCCAGTGGAAATGACCTTGCTGAATTCCTGGCCGGTGGATGATACTCGTCACATGAAAACCCCGTTTCAAGACCATCGTGTCATGGGATCAGAAGCGGATCTGTTCCATATCTATTTCGCTGATGACAATCAGTGGGGCCGGGAATTGGATGGTTTCTGGGTAAAAGGCGACACCACTGCAGTCATGGTGCTGCGCTGTTACTACCAGCCTGTTGAAACATTCAGATTCAATATCCGCAATGGCGGGTCGGAAAACAGGGTCACCGTGAGGGCGGGCGATGCCATCACACGCCGGAAAGTTTCCCCGGGTGAGTATTTCACCATGGATCTCATACCGGGCAAACCCGCACTTTATTATAACCTGAATGGTGATGCCGCGTATTGCTACACGGTATCCATCGGCACCACCGGAGGATTTACGCCGAAATTCACAGAAGCAGGCAGTCAGGACAGTCGGTATCTGGGGTGTTTTACAGAAATTAAAATCAACTCTTGACTTCAGAGAGCTAAGCACTAAGATTCTAATGTCGAAAATCAATTCGACAATTTAACATCTCAGGGGCCGATGAGGTTCCCTGATTTACCATAGGAGGTTATATGACACAACGTAACGTATTGATCATGGGAGCAGCGGGAAGAGATTTCCACAACTTCAATTGTTATTTCCGGGATAATCCGGATTACAATGTTGTGGCGTTCACGGCAACTCAGATCCCCAATATTGATGGTCGGGCGTATCCGCCCAAGCTCGCAGGCAAACTCTATCCCCAGGGGATACCGATTATGTCGGAATCCGATTTGCCGGAGCTGATCAAAAAGCACAGCATTGATCTGGTGGTTTTTGCGTATTCCGATGTGAACTACGATTATCTTATGCACCACTGCGCACGGGTCAACGCCTGTGGCGCCGATTTTATGATTCAGGGTATCCATAAAACACAGGTTGCTTCCACTAAACCGGTCATTGCCATCTGCGCCACCCGGACCGGTTGCGGAAAAAGTCAGACCACACGGAGTGTCTCCAATATTCTTCGGAAACGGGGTCTGAAAGTCGCGGCTATCCGCCATCCCATGCCTTATGGTGATCTGGAAAAACAGATGGTTCAGCGGTTTGCATGCCTGGACGATCTCGCCGCTCATGAATGCACCATCGAAGAGATGGAAGAATACGAACCGCATATCAACAACGGTGTGGTTGTTTTTGCCGGCGTTGACTACGAGAAAATCCTCAGGGAAGCGGAAAAAGAAGCCGATGTTATCCTGTGGGACGGCGGCAATAATGATATGTCCTTCTATAAAGCAGATCTCTACATCACCGTGGCCGACCCCCATCGCGCCGGTCATGAAGTACGGTATTATCCCGGGGAAACAAACGTGAACCTGGCGGATATTGTGATTATCAACAAAGTGGATACCTCCACTAAAGAAGATATCGACATTGTTAAAGCCAATGTGAAAAAACTGAACCCCGATGCCGCTATTATTGAAGCCGCATCACCGGTATCCGTTGAAAACCCCGAGTTGATCACCGGGAAACGCGTGCTGGTAGTTGAAGACGGTCCCACATTGACTCACGGTGAAATGAAACTGGGTGCCGGAACAGTTGCAGCGGAAAAATTCGGTGCGTCGGCGATCGTGGATCCCCGGCCGTTCACGGTGAATACCATTACGGATACATTTGAGAAATACCCGGAAATCGGGATTCTGCTTCCTGCTATGGGTTACGGTGACGACCAGGTGAAAGATCTGGAAACAACCATCGCCAACGTGGACTGTGACACAGTCATAATCGGAACCCCCATCGACCTCAGACGAATCATCAATATTAAACAGCCGTCCACACGTGTAACCTATGATCTCGGACCCAAAAGTGTTCAGCTTCTGGAAGAGAAAATAGCTCGATTCCTGGAAGACAAAGGTCTGTAGGATGCCTCCGGAGCTTAAACCACCCCAGATTGCTGTCATCGCCATAGGTGGAAACGCTTTGATCCGCAAGGGTCAGCGGGGCACAATCGCCGAACAGTTCGCCAACACACGGTGGATGCTCAGCGGTATCATCGAAGTTATCAAAGCGGGATTCATGCCCATTATAATTCATGGGAACGGTCCTCAGGTCGGTGATGCGATGATCCGGGTGGATATGGCTCTGGATAAGGTCCCTGAAATTCCTCTCGGCGTACTCGTCGCTAATACAGAAGGCGGTCTGGGCTATATGGTCGGCCAATCTCTGATGAACCGGCTGCGCCGGGAGGGACTCCCTCTGCCTGTTTCCACGGTATTGACCCAGGTTGTGGTTGACCCGAACGATCCCTCATTGAAAAATCCCACCAAACCGGTGGGACCGTTTTACACAGAGGAGGAAGCCCGGCAGCACAGTGAAATCCGCAACTGGAAGATGATTGATGATGCGGGCAGGGGCTGGCGCCGTGTTGTGCCGTCGCCCACACCACTGGAAATCGTTGAGCGGGAAGTTATTCGGATGCTGGTACAGCAGGGGGTGATCGTGATCGCCGCCGGCGGCGGTGGTATTCCGGTCTGTGTGACACCTGACGGGATCCTGGAGGGTATCGACGCCGTGGTGGATAAAGATCTCACCGCAACGGTTCTGGGCAGAGATGTGGGGGCGCAACTCCTGGCAATTCTCATGGGTGAACCCCAGGTTGCACTGAACTTCGGGAAACCCAATGAGAAACTCCTGGGTTGCATCACCCGTGCCGAAGCCGCTAAGATGCTTGAAGATGGTGAATTTGCAGAGGGAAGTATGGCGCCAAAAATCCGGGCAGCCATACAGTTTCTGGATTTCGGAGGTGAAAAAGTGATTATCACGGACCGGGATCATTTGTTGGATGCATTTCATGACAAGGCGGGAACCCGGATTTTGCCGTAGGGGGATAGTTCCATGGGACGAGCATTAAAAAAGCGCAACCTCAAGAAAACAAAACGCGTCAAAGTCAGCCGTCCTTCGGCAGGTAAACCCAAAAAAGGCGGCATGAAAAAATGGGAATGGTGGCTCATCGGCGCCGCGTTTACTTTTGCCGTTGTCTGGGTGATTATTCTCGGTCTGAAGGGAATGACCGTGATTCACGATATTAATGATGCCGTAACACCTACGGTGGTGGAAACACCGGTTAATCCCTGATTCCTTGTTTGGGCCACCAAAACCGAGGCTCCCGACTGGCGTCACCCCGCGATTCCGTGTAACCTGATGCGTTATGAATGCCGTTACGAAAATGGGTAATTCCCGCTTCCTGATTCTTCTTTTCTTCGGTCTTCTCACCCTGCTTGCTCTCTGGCCCCTCCCCAGCCATTTCAACACCATGCTCCCCGTGTTCCCTCACACAGAATATGGCATTCATGACGGTGATCCTTTCATGTTCTGCTGGAACATCTGGTGGACACAGGGATGGATGACCGGTGACCACGGTTACCTGCACAGCGATCTGATTCATCATCCCTTCGGGATTTCTCTGGTCCGGCATACCCTCACACCCGGCAACAGTATCCCCGGCGCACTGATCATGCCCGTTACCGGAGTGGTTACCGCTCATAATCTGCTGCTCTTCCTGCATACCTTCCTGACGGGATTTTTTACTTTCCTGCTGCTCCGGTCCCTCAAAGCGGGTACCGGACCATCCCTGGTTGCCGGAATGATCGCCATGCTGTGGCCCGCCCGAACCGCTCACGCCATGACGCATCTGAATATTGCCGGTACAGCCTGGATTCCTCTGACTCTCCTTCTGCTTCTTAAAGTTCGGACATCCCGACATCCCGTTTGGTTTATTTCCGCTGTGCTGTCCCTGACATTCCTGGGTTTAACCGCGTGGCATCATCTGGCAGCCGTCCTGTGCATTGTCTGGGTGGTGTTTCCCGCACCGCTGGACCGGGAACGAATCATGTCGGGAATACGCATGGCCGGCGCCATTATTCTGGGCATCTGTTTTCTGCTCCCCTTTATCATGCCGCTGACATCACCGGATCCGCTGATCCCTGAGCGTAGTTCTGTGGAGCAGGCGGGATTCAGCATAAAACCCCTGAGTTTTCTGGTGCCGTCGTTCCATCATCCCGTCTGGGACGAAACCGTGGCATCGTATTATGAAAACCTGCCGGGGAACCCGATTGAATCAACCGGATATATCGGCATGGCTATTTTGATGTTTCTGGGATTTTCCGGTTTTAAAAAGCGCCGGTTCCCCCTGAAATGGGTGATAGCGTCACTCTTTCTGCTTCTTCTGTCCATGGGTCCGGAACTGGTCATCGGTCAAACACGGATCCCACTCCCCTACAAGCTGCTGCATCTGCTGCCGGGATTTTCTACAGGGCGGACTCCGGGACGATTTCTTATCACCACCGGGATCACTCTTGCTGTTGTCATCGGAGTGATTCTTGCGGACTGGACAGCGCGGAACTCCCGGGACAGGTTGCTGACTGTTGTGATGGGCTGTCTCATCTGCCTGGATTTTTTACCGGGATCAATGCCGGTATCCCCGGCAGCGATATCCCCGGCAGCGACATTCCTGGCCAATCGTCCGGGCAGTGACGGCGTACTGGATGTACCGGCTCACTGGTCTGTTCGCCGGTACATGTTTGACCAGATTTTTCATGGAAAACCCATTGCCGGCGGATTCGTGTCCCGCATTCCGGTGACTGTATTTGACCGGGAAAACAAGTTCCCTCTGTTGAAAACGCTGGGGGATCCGGAAAACGCGCTGATGACCCTGGTCCAGGCGGATTCCTGTGATTTGTCTGATCTGTCTGATCTTCTTGATATCCGGTACCTGATGGTGCATCTGGATCTTCTGCCGGTATCCGCCGGTAAACATATTCCCGGGTTTAAAGACCGGTTTGGCGATTCCATCGTGTTTCAGGACGGATCAACAATAATTATTGATCGGACGGTGTGGTCCGAACCCATGGTACGGCATGACCCGGCCATTTATTTTTATGAGAACTGGTATCCCGAGGAGCAGTGGTCCGGACAGCCGTGCCCGGTACGATGGGCTGGAGATCGTGCCGCAGAGATCCGTGTATTTCTGCCGGACGGTTTCGGCTCGGTACGGGGGGCGTTTGATATCCGGTCCGCCCCATTTCCCTCTGGAGAAAATCAGTCGGTGCAGGTTTCCTGGAACGGAACACAAATCCATGAAATACCGGTTTTACCGGGTACCGGCTGGCAATCCATCGTTTTTGAGATTCCCGATCCTGCAAACCGTATTGAAAACTCACTCCAATTTAATTTTCGTTGCACTGCCCGTCCGTCTGAATTACATAATACTGTCAGCCGTGATGCCAGACCGTTGGCAGCTGCTGTTAAATGTATGACCCTAACCAGCACCGGGAATTAACCAGTCCATGAAGATTCTCCTTATTTCCCCCTATTCAGATATCGCCTCCATCGGTCTTCGGATCATTGCCGCCATGGCGAGAAACGATGGACATGACGTTATTATGGCTTTTCTTCCCCATACACCGGCAGAAGAAGTCTCCGTACCCGACGAATCACAGACCTACCCCGAATCCGTATTGGCCTCCCTGGGTGATCTGGCCGCTGACTGTGATCTTGTGGGAATCACTGTCATGACCAACTATCTGTACCGGGCCATCACGCTGACCCGGGCGGTGAAACGCACCGGAGCTGTTCAGGTGGTCTGGGGCGGCATTCACCCCACCATCCGGCCGAAGGAATGCCTGCAGAACGCTGATTTTGTTATTACCGGCGAAGGTGAGGAAGCATTTGTCGATCTGGCAAACGCCCTGGCGGAATCCCGGGATGTGACCGGTATCGGTAACCTGCATCTCATGGACGAGGATAAATATACAGCCAATCCGCCCCGACCACTGGTTCAGGATCTGGATCGTCTGCCATTTCCGGATTACGGACCCAATCTTCATTATATATGGGATCGTGAAGCCGGCGGGCTTGTGCCCATGGATCTGACACTCCTGGAAAAACATCTCGCACTGGGACCCATATCCGGTATCAAGCATCTTGTGACCTACCAGACTCTGGCAACACGAGGCTGCCCCCATCGGTGTGCATACTGCTGCAATGATGTGCTGCAGGACATGTACACCGGCCAGGTGCATCTTCGGCGGCGATCCAATGAGAACGTATTGCTGGAACTGACGCAGATACAGAAAAAATACCCTTTTGTTGAAGGAATCGGGTTTTCCGATGATTCATTTTTCGCTGCATCCAACGACGTTATCGAAACATTCGCCACAGAATACCGGGACACGGTAAATCTGCCTTTTTTCTGTCTGGGAAGCCCGGTGACCATCACTGAACGGAAACTCAAAGCTCTACTGGATGCCGGTATGTACGGTCTGCAAATGGGTGTGCAAAGTGGAAGCACTCACATTCAGGATATCTACAACCGGAAAATCTCCAATAAAAAAGTCCTGGAAACCGTCAACCTTCTTCGTCGCTTTTCTGACAGAATGGTGCCGCCCACGTATGATTTCATTATCGATTCTCCCTGGGAGACCAACGATGACATCATCGAAACCCTGGATCTGATCCGGCGGTTTCCCCGGCCATACCGTCTTCAACTGTTCTCACTGGTAATCTTTCCGGACACGGGCTTGTACCACCGGGCAGTGGAAGAGGGGATTATTAAGGGAGATGAAAGCCAGGTATATGCCCATGAATATCATATACGCCAGGCCAGCTACCCGAACCTGGTTCTGGGGCTGTACAGACATTCAATCTGGAAACCAATTCTGGACTTTTTCAGTCATCCCCTCGTTATTCGGGTTCTGCACCGCAAGTCCTTCAATGGGATCTGGTCATCCGTATATAGAGCCGGAAGCTGGATAAACCGGACATTACTTAAAAACCAGTGAAATTCATCGTTCAGACGAGTATCAGTTAAAATTGTCAGCCGAACCATAAAAAGATATGATAGGGTCGCGGAAACACCGGGATTGAACTCTCATTAAATCATGAGAGAGTTTACCTGATCTGACAAAGTGAGATGGGTTTAGCGGATGAGTCCTGAGCGACAAATTGGTGATCTCTCTGATGAAGCAGTGATGCTTCGTGTCAAAGACGACGATCACCAGGCGTTTGCCGAATTGATGAAACGCTACGAACGTCAACTCCTGGCGTTCATTTACCGACAGCTCGGCGATCACGAAACTTCAAAAGATCTGCTCATGGATACCTTCCTGCGTATTTACAAGGCAGCACCCCGGTATGAACCCCGAGCTAAATTTTCGACGTACATCTATCAGATCGCCCGGAATCTTTGTATCAACGAATATCGAAAACGGGAAATCCGGAAAACAGAGAGTCTGGATCAGATGGAGGCCGGGTCGGGTATTGAAGTGGCCGGCACTGATTTGAATCCCGCTGAACATCTTGAGCGTCAAGAACGTCGCAATCTTGTTCAGAAAGCCCTGAACAGTCTTCCCGAAGATCAGCGAACGATTCTGATTCTAGCGGAGTATCAGGGTATCCGGTATGAGAAAATCGCTGAAATCATGGGATGTTCTGTGGGTACAGTCAAATCACGGATGTTTCGTGCCCGGCAGAAAATCAAGGAATGGATGGAAAATTATGAACTGTAAACGTGCTCAGAAGTATTTAGCCGATTACCGGGCGGGTCTTCTGGATTCCTATCTCCATGACCTGGTGGACCGGCATATTTCGGAATGTAAGACCTGCCGGGCTATTTTGAAAAAGGAGGAATCCATCACTGATTTTCTCCACTCCGCTGATTCCTCTGATGGAGCCGCAAGTGAGTTGGCTTCTGAAATTCTGCAGAAAGTTAAGGGTCTGGATGAGAATCCTCCTTTAGAAGGAACCCTGATATCATCCCGTATGTCTCCGTGGATGCGGTGGGGATTAATTGCTGCCATGATTGTCACGTTTCTGATCATTGGACTGCTGGTATTCCCGTTTCATTCATCTGAAGATCATTATCATTCATCATACAGTCCCGTGGGCTACACCTGGATGGGTCCCGGCATGGAGGATCTTGATGATGGAAAATCGGGATCCGGTAATAATGAGGACATCATCGGTGTCCTGGGCGGTGGGTCGGTCAGTGTCTATACCGGTGCGGATCTCCAAGGGGATTCACCGGAAGATTCCGGACGGATCAACCACACGTTTGACCTGTCACCTGGCAGCGAAACCCCGACACAGACGGATGTGAGGAGGAATAAGTGAAGCGATTAAGTTATTCAAGCATTCTGATTCTGTTGTGCTGCATATGGCCCTGTTTTGCAGCCTCATCACCCATGGATGAGGGAAACAGGCTGTTCCTGGAGCGCAACTATACTGCCGCCCTGGCTGAATATGAGAAAATCATCACATCACCGATCTATATCCAGGACGCCGATCGTGCTCTGTTTATGGCCGGCGAGTGTTACCGGCTTCAGGGTAATTGGGAAATGGCCAAGCGAGCGTACTGGAAACTCGTCACAGAACATAAAGAAAGCGATTTTGCTGACAATGCCTATCTGGAAATGGCTCAACAAGCCATACAGATTGGTGAAAACCATCTTCCGGAAGCAATCGTTCTATACGAAAGTATCATCTCACGTTTCGACAATTCCGAAGTAGAACCTGAAGCCCGACTGGGACTCGCACGGGCTCGAATTCGGATGCACTTTTTCGACGGCGCGGAAGATGCACTGCGGCGACTCATAACCCGGCATAAATCATCTCCCATCCTGGGCGACGCCTACTTCGAACTGGGTCAACTCCTGGCCAATCCCCTGAATCCCGCAGCCGATCGTGATCTTGCCATTGAAAGTTACCGGATGGTGGTGGATCGATACCCCCTCTCCAAACACCTGGTCAACGCCTATTTTGCCTTGGGAAATCTCAATTGGGAAAAAGAGCAGCATGAAAAGGCCATCCGATATTTCCGGCAGGTCGTTACCCGAGCGCCGGATACATTTCTGGCTCCCCTGGCCCAGACCAGTGTGGGTCTCTGTTACCAGGATCTCAATAATTATCCCGCAGCCATTCAGTCATACCAGTTTCTCCTGAAAAAATTCGCTCAGCCGAAATCCGTGAAAGAGAATATCCGGAAACTCATCAAACAGCTCGAAATGAAAAATAGTGATCGTCTTAATGTATCGGCCTGGGTAGCGGATGTTGATCAGACAACACGGATAGGGAATTACTCCGGAGACGTCCTGATATCTCTGGGGAAAACCCGGATTACTTCGGATCGGGCGGAGGTGGATATCAGTCATGGCCAATTCACGGCTGAGAATCATGTTCGCTTGAAATGGGGAGATGAATTAACTATTACTGCCGAGAGCTTGATGTGCCGGATTTCACAAAAAATCTGTATTTTGACGGGAAACGCAATATTAAGGAGAAAAACCGGTGATGGGATTCACGAAGAGAAATGGCATCGGATTGAAATATCGATGGAAGACGGCTCCTTTCAGGGGCGGAAAGATAAATAACAGGGGTTTTATGCTGCAAAAATACAGGATAATCAAAGCCGGATCGGCAGTATTGCTGTTGATGTTGATCATAAGCTGTGCCGCCGGGAACCACTATTCACAGGCCCTCATCGCTATCGAAGCCGGAAACTGGGACGCCGCTCTGGCTGATCTGGCTCTGGCCGATGCCGCCAATCCGGATAGCGTTGAGATTGAAATCGCGATGAATCAGGCACGGTCCGGTCTGTGCGCACAACATTCACAGCAGGGAACGAAAGCCATGCAGGCCGGGGAATACGCCCTGGCGGAAACCCATTATAAAACGGCGCTGGAAAGCGATCTGTCCAATGCCCTGGCCCGGGATGGCCTGCGGCTGCTGTCAGAAATGAAAAACTCTGAACGTCTGTTCCAGGAGGGTCTGTTGAGTGAGGAATCCGAGCAAACCGCGGATGCCATCCGGCTCTACCAGGCCGCCATCCATGAATATCCCGGTCACGGCAGCGCCCGGAAACACTTGATTGCATTGGAAAAACAACCACCTGAAGATACGGCCTTTCCCGGTGACGCTCTGAGTGAACGGGTGACTTTCTCATTCAATGATATCGCCCTTCAGGACGTGTTCCGATCCCTGGCAGCAGTCTCCGGCATCAATATTCTTCTGGATGATGGACCGGTTTTTCAGAAACGGGTCTCCCTTGAACTTGAGGATGTCGCCATCGGTGAAGCCCTGACGGATCTTGGAAGAACATATGGACTCCTGGTCGTGGATCTGAATCCGGGTACCTTTCTTATTGCACTCGATACACCCGAAAACCGGACCCGGAACACCCGGGAAGAGGTCCGGCTGTTCCGCTTGAAATATGCCGATGCCTCCGCCATTAAAAAAATGATCGCACCCGTATTGAAATCCTCAGTCATCCTGGCGGATGAACGAATCAATGCCGTGGTCGTTCGCACTGACAGCCGGCATATGTCCCTTGTCAGGGAACTGATTTCATCACTGGACATCCGGGAATCAGAAGTGTTGATTGAGATGGAGGTGCTGGAAATCAGCCGGGATAAAGTCGCCAAACTCGGCACCAGTTTCGGTCCGGACCCCCATGCCGGCCTATCTATTGGCGGAAAACTGAAATCAGCGGAAGGGTCCGGCAGATTGAGTCTGTCTGATCTGAACAGTCTCTCCAGCGGCCAGATATTTATCACCCTGCCATCACTTTATCTTGATCTGCTGAAACAGGATAGCCAGACACGAATTCTGGCCCAGCCACGGCTTCAAATTCTCAATCGAACGCCTGCCAAGTTGCATATCGGCGAAAAAGTACCGGTGAAAGTCACCACAAGCCTGTTCCGGGATACGGCAGAAGAAACTTCGGTGTATGAGTATCGAGATGTGGGTATTCTCATGAATCTGACACCCCGGATTCTCAATCCCAATGAACTGGCATTGGATCTTCACCTGGAGATCAGTTCCATTGTCAGTGAAAACGCATCGGGTCATCCCACCATCGGTACCCGGGACGTGATGACCACACTGCGGCTCCGGAACGGTGAAACCGAAATCATTGCCGGATTGATTAAAGATTATGAACGGACAGGCACCACCCGGATTCCTATCCTGGGAGATATTCCCATCATGGGAAAACTGTTTTCCTCGAATTCCGAAGGCAGGGTCCAGACGGATATCGTAATCTCATTAACTCCGCATATCCTGGATCGTCGGATCTATCCCCGGTCGGATACGGCGCTCTGGTCCGGTCTCACGGAACCGGAAGGTCGATCCGGGGCCGTACGGCCCACCTCGGTGGAACTGGTACCCCACACCACCGGCCGCCAGGGAATCATTCCCGGTGATTCCGGTGACGATTTAGCTGCTGAACCTGCCGCGGGTACACGAGATCCGGCTGCGGAGACATCAGAAGACCCGGATACACTTCCGGATACCCGTGTTTTTATCGATCCCAATCCCCTGACGGTGAAAACCGGTAATACCGGTATTGTCAACATACGGATTGCAGATGCCAGGAATGTCGGAAGTGTACCGTTTTATATTGAGTTCAATCCTGAGATTATTCAGATCGGACGGGTAACAGAAGGTGGATTTCTTTCCAGGGATGGTCAATCCACAGCTTTTATGAGTTCTGTGGACAATGAACGGGGCCGGTTGATTGTAGGCGCTACACGTCTGGGTGGTGGTACCGGTATATCCGGAGACGGAATTTTACTGGATATAGAAATCACCGGCAAACAGGCAGGCGAATCCCCGTTAAGATTTACACATCAATCTGTCCGGGATCCTGTTGCCGCTGTACTGCCGGCTCAATTTGAGGATGGAAAAACCGAAGTAACCGACCGGTAGCCGGTTAAACCAAGTTAAACTTTAGCCAGTTTCCTGGTTTGCCGTTTCAACTGTTTGATCTGTTTCCGGTAAACGTCCAGTTCTTTCCGGGAGAGATCTTCTTTTTTGCCGTCTCTTTCCCCACGGACTTTCTTTGCCTTGCCCTTGATTTTCCGGATATCAACAGCTGCTTTCTGCCGCCGCTTCTCCGCTTCAACCTTGGATGTATTAACAATCCCTTTAATTTCGCAGATGGCTTCCATGAGAGCATCTTTTTTCATGGAGTGAACCCCGTGAATACCTTCTACAGTCAGGGCTACTTCCTTCAGCTTGGTCAACGGAAGTTTTTGAAGATCCGCATATGTCATTTCCATTTGTTACAACCTCCTGAAATCATTACATTCCGCTCATCATTTTCCAGCGGGTTGATGGAACGTAGCAAATCAGATTTGAAAATACAACCGGTTCATTAGATTTCTTTTGTCCACGCACCAACCCATGCACTGGGATCATCATAGCTTACTGGCCGGGCCTGCTCAATGGTATCGTTCCTCAACCTTCTGTGGCCGGTTGATGATATACCGCAAAAAGCTCGAACCGGCAGACTTTTGCCAGGTGGGAACTTCTCCGATATAATCATTCAGACACACACCTTTTTCACCGGAGGAAACAGTAATGAAAAGTACCATGACATCTCATCTTGTCGGACGGTTGCTGTTGGTTTCCGTCCTGGTCGGTTGCCCGGTCCTCATACAGGCAGCGGCATCCGGCAACACATCAGAGACCATTGAACTGACGTTGAACCAGGAATTTCCCCTTGCACCCGCAGCGCCCAGCCATGCTTCGCCTGCCACCGTGAACTACCGGACGGAGAATACCCGGGATCCCTTTATTCCTATTCTTTCCCCCCGGAAAATTACCCCGTTTGAATACTCAAACTCGATTTCCGGTCTGACCCTTATTGGAGTTCTTGAAGGTGGACTGGGAACCCATGCACTGTTTACCGACCGTCAGGGCACCACGTTAAAACTGGCAGAACAGGATCTCGTTTTTGACGGAAAACTCACAACCATTCAACCCGATTATGTGATTTTCCACAAAAACCTTTTTGATTCCTACGGCCGCCTCACCGGCACGGAAAAGATCCGAATCAACCTTCGGAATTAAAACCGGATCATTATTCCTCTTTGCGTCCATCTTGGTTCATCCCTTCTTCATTCCCGGGGCGTTGCCCAAGGCTGATATGTGTTGCCCCTTCAGGGCAGGATTGATACCGCTAAATGCTGATTGGACTGTTTTTTTGATTATTACGGCCTGGAACCTTTTGAATTAGATTCACCGATCCCCCCATAACCGGAGGCTCGAAAAATTCACAAGTCACAGACAACCCCACTGATCACTTCCCCCACTGATCACTGAATAATCCGCGGTCAATCTCAAAAAACACTTGACAAAACACAATATAATATTGTATATTTACAACTGATAGTGAATTATTTACAGCTTTATATTGTCTTTCATTTATCAGGAGGTTTCATTATGGAAATGGCAAGATCGAAACGGCGGCGAATGGTTTTGTTCAACTACCTGTGCCTGATCGTTTTAAACGTGGCGTTTTATTTTGTATTCAGAAACAGCGGGGCATCCCACATTGTGGACGCCCTGGGAATTATAGCGCTGATCCTTGTTGGCGTAACATTCATTGGGTTGCACATGAAATCCGGATTATGGACTCTGACTCATACGAAATCGGACCGGTTAGATGAGCGGGAACTGCAGATTACTCACAAAGCCCTGTGTAAATCCTACAGTTGGTTTTCGGTGATCTGCCTGGTGATTCTCTTGGCTAACGCCGTGCTGTACCGGTTTATCCATGGTCTGGAGTTCATCATCACGGTGCCTCTGGTAGTAAGTTTGATCTACCTGGCTCATACCCTACCGGGCTCGATCCTGGCCTGGACGGAAACGGAAGTGCCGGGAAATGCCTCATGAAAGGCCGTAAAATTTTCAATCGCATTGCTGTTCTCAGGAAGGAGCGGGGAATCTCCCGGAAAGAACTTGCCGCTGGAGTCGGGGTCAATTTTCAGACCGTGGGGTATCTGGAACGGGAGGAATATAACCCCAGCCTGGACCTGGCGTTCCGGATCAGCGAGGTGTTCGGACTGCCTGTGGAATTCATATTTTCCATAAAACCCATGAAACCCATGAGCCAGGAACTGCTGGAGCAAAGGCGGTAGTCAATAGGACAGGCTTTCCAGAAACTGTCTCAAAACAAGAGGCCCTTACATTTCCTCTGTTCTCTCCTCCCTTTCCTCTTCTCATCCATTCGTCTATTCCTCTTATCCTCTACTTGGAAGAGGAGTTGTCGGCTCGGCGGACTAAAACCACACCGGCCGATCCTTGCTATGTGTTCGTGATTCTGCGATGTGCAATCCGGCTCATGTTTTCTATGTCATCCTCTTTTCCTCCCCCTTGCACCCTGTCAGCATTAAGGATATAGCTTCCCTGAGGGGTGGAGTGACACAGCATGTGACAGAACCGCGGAAAAATCTTACACACCGGCAGATCTTTGTTTTCTGGATGCCCCTGGCAGCCACATGGCTGATGATGGCGATTGAGGGTCCATTTCTGGCAGCGGTCATCGCCCGGTTGGCTGAGCCGAAATTCAATCTGGCAGCGTATGGTCTCTCGTTTTCAGTCGGTCTGCTCGTGGAAGCGCCCATCATCATGATCATGAGTGCCGCTGTTGCTCTGGTTAACGGACCGAAATCCTATCGGCAGTTGAAACGCTATACCTGGATTCTCAACGGGATCATCTCTGTGGTCATGATCATCGTGGTGCTGCCCCCGGTTTTCCGGTGGCTGGCCATTGATCTGCTTGGACTTCCCGAAACTGTCGCCCGACTGGCGCATATATCCACGGTCATTCTTCTGCCCTGGCCCGCAGCCATCGGCTACCGACGGTTTTACCAGGGGGTAATGATCCGGTACAACCGGACCCGGCGCGTGGCATACGGAACAGTCGTGCGGTTGGTGAGTATGGGGACCACAGCTCTGATCCTCTACCGGTTCTCCTCCCTGGCCGGCGCCTATATCGGTACCACGGCACTGTCTGTGGGTGTCATTCTGGAAGCCATTTCCGGCCGGATCATGGCCACGGATATTGTACGCAATTTAAAGGATCCGAGTCGACAATCCGTGCCCGGGGACAGGGTTCTGGGCTACAGGGAAATCACCCGGTTCTACTATCCCCTGGCCATATCATCCATCCTGGCCCTGGGCGCTTATCCCATGGTCAATTTCTTTGTGAGTCACGGCCGGTTCCCCATTGAATCCCTGGCCGTGCTTCCGGTGATCAACGCTACCAATTTCATTTTCGGAAGTATGGGATTGTCATTCCAGGAGGTGGGGATTGCGCTCATGGGTAAACATTTTGAACATTACCGGCGAATCCGGAATTTCGCGTTCGGTCTTACGGCTGTTCTGGTAATATGCACCATGGCAATCGCGTTTACACCCCTGATGACAGTATGGTTTCACCACGTGTCAGGACTCTCCCGGGAACTCACCCGATTCTCTGCGCTTCCCTTCCAGATCACTATCCTGATACCCGGATTCATCGCCCTTAACTCCCTGCAGCGATCCATCCTGGTCAATGCCCGAAGCAACTCACCCATTTCCTGGGCCACGGCTATTGAGGTGGCGGTGATTATCATGGTTATGATGACAGCAATATCGGGACTGAACACCATCGGCGCCATTGCCGCCGCCCTGGCCATGACCATCGGCCGCGGCGTAGCTCTGACCTACCTGATCCGGCCTTGTGTGGCGGTGCTGAATCGGCGGTGAGGCCTCTATCCCTCCTCCGCATCCTCCGCCACCCAGTGTCACCCCGGCGACCCGTCCCGCCATAGCATGCGAAGGAGGAAGGCCGGGGTCCACATGCGGCAACTCACATTGATGAAGCCATCGTGTCATCCTCCGGATTTCAGCGCTGCTGAAATGGGGCTCGTTTCTGCGAAACAACGGATCCGACGTCCTGTTCCGACATAGCTTCACGCGACGGCGAAAGGAGGGTTCGGGGGATCTCATCGACGAAGCCTTACTTCCACTTACGGCAACAACCACCATCAAAGCCGGCGCACAATCCCAACTGTCCTCTTTAACCATCTTTGTTGTTTGCATCATGTGGATCCCGGCTTTCGTATTGATGATATTTACTACCATCATAACTTGTAAACTCGCCGGGATGACGCTGCGACCATCAAGATTTGCTGGCGCCGGGATGACGAGACAACCATCGCGGCTGTAATCGTCATTACCCGATTAACAGATAAATTTTTACCCAAATCAGGTTAAAAACTTGATTTTGCAGGAAAAAAACATGTAAGATAAAATCATGGAACGAAATCATCGGTTCGGAGCAACCATTTCTTGTTTGGGGTTAAAATCATGAATAAATTTTACATCCGTATTACAAGGGTAATTCTAGTTACATTCCTCGCCACTTCAATGTTCTGCGGACTTGCCGTCGCTACGGAAGTCACCGATGTATCCCCGCCCGGTGGATCCCATACCGCGCCGGTGGACACAAACCTTTCCGTGACCCTGGACGCGGCTGTGGATCCCGGTACCGTGAATTCCTACCGTGAATTCCAGCACGTTCGTGGTCCACGGTGGTTTCCATGCCCCGATGGCCGGGTCTTTCACAACAGGTTCAGACACCTTTTCCTTCGACCCGACTCTTGATTTCTACCCGGGCGAATTGATTCAGGCCATAGTAACCAATGGCGTTGAAGCCGGTGGTGAACCCGTGAATCCCTATGTTTGGTTGTTCCGCACCGAGGTAACTGCCGGTCACGGCACGTTTGTGGGCAGCGGTCAATCATTAGGAGGTTTTTATAGTCTTGGTGTCTCATTGGGTGATCTGGACGGCGACGGTGATCTGGATGCGTTTGTCGCAAACGTTGACCAGAGCAACCGAGTCTGGTTAAACAATGGGAGTGGGATTTTCACGGACAGCGATCAATCCCTGGGGACAAATAGTAGTTATTGCGTCTCTCTGGGTGATCTGGATGGAGATGGTGATCTGGATGCGTTTGTTGCAAACTATTATTCCCAGGGCAACCGGGTCTGGTTGAACGATGGGAGTGGAAATTTCACAGATAGCGGTCAATCATTGGGAAATGATAATAGTTCTGATGTCTCATTGGGTGATCTGGATGGGGATGGTGATCTGGATGCGTTTGTTGCAAACTATTATTCCCCGGGCAACCGGGTCTGGTTGAACGATGGGAGTGGAAATTTCATAGATAGCGGTCAATCCTTGGGATTTTATAATAGTTGTGTTGGTGTTTCATTGGGTGATCTGGATGGTGACGGTGATCTGGATGCGTTTGTCGTCAACCGTAGCGCGGGCAACCAGGTCTATTTGAACGATGGGAGTGGAAATTTCACAAACAGCGGTCAATCCCTGGGGAACTATCAGAGCAAAGGTGTTTCATTGGGCGATCTGGATGGAGACGGTGATCTGGATGCATTCATCGGTAACAGTGGGAGTCAGGGCAACCGTGTCTGGTTGAACAATGGTAACGGGTATTTCACAGACAGCGGACAATCAATGGGAAGTTATGATAGTATCGGTGTTTCATTGGGTGATCTGGATGGCGACGGCGATCTGGATGCATTCATCGGTAACAGTGGGAGTCAGGGTAACCGTGTCTGGTTGAACAATGGTAACGGGTATTTCACAGACAACGGTCAATCCCTGGGAAGTTATTATAGTCTTGATGTTTCATTGGGTGATCTGGACGGCGACGGCGATCTGGATGCGTTTGTCGCAAACCAGCAAAATCAGGGTAACCGGATCTGGTTGAACCAGGTCCCGCCACCCACACCCACGATCACGCCCACACCAACTGATACGCCCACACCCACGATCACGCCGACACCAACAGCATCTCCAACTCCCGGACCAGCGGTCATTTCAGTTTCCCCTGCCGGCGGATCCCATGCAGCACCGGTGGATACGAACCTGTCCGTGACCCTGAATGCAGCGCTGGATCCCGGTACCGTGAATTCCAGCACCTTCGTGGTCCACGGTGGTTTCCATGCCCCGATGGCCGGGTCCTTCACAACGGGCACTGACACCTTTTCCTTCGACCCCACCTTTAATTTCCACCCGGGTGAGATGATCAACGCCACCATTACAGGTGGTGTTGAAGCCGGAGGTGGTCCTGTGAATCCATTTGTCTGGTGGTTCCGCACCGCGGTCACAAACGGCATTGGTTTATTCGCTGACAGCGGACAATTACTGGGAAATAGCGATAGTTGCGGGATTGCATTGGGTGATCTGGATGACGACGGCGATCTGGATGCATTCGTAGCCGTTGTTGACGGTGACAACCGGGTCTGGTGGAACGATGGTAACGGAAACTTCACAGACAGTGGTCAAACAATGGGAAATTATACCAGTGTTGATGTTTCATTGGGTGATCTGGATGGTGATGGCGACCTGGATGCGTTTGTAACCAACTGGGGGAATCAAGGCAACCAGGTCTGGTTGAATGATGGGAGTGGTTTTTTCACTGACACGGGTCAATCTCTGGGATCATATTCCAGTAATCGACTCGCATTGGGTGACGTAGACGGTGATGGCGATTTGGATGCGTTTGTTGCAAACGGGATGGACCAGGGCAATCGGGTTTGGTTGAACGATGGAAATGGGAATTTCACAGACAGCGGTCAATCCTTGGGAACAATGGAAAGTACCAAAGCTTTATTAGGCGATCTGGATAGCGACGGCGATCTGGATGCGTTTATTACAAATGTCGATTTTTATGGTCATCAGGTTTGGTTTAACGATGGGAGTGGAAATTTCACAGACAGCGGTCAATCCATGGGAAACTATGATGAAACAACCGACGCTTCATTAGGCGATGTGGACAGCGACGGTGATTTGGATGCGTTTGTCGTGGGAAGTAATTCTTTCCAGGCCAGTAGTCTCTGGTTGAACGATGGTAACGGAAACTTCACAGACAGTGGTCAAGAAATGGGATTTTATGAAAGTATGAGTGTCTCACTGGGTGACCTGGATGGCGACGATGACCTGGATGCATTCATCGCAAATAAAGAGCACAGTAACTATGTCTGGTTGAACGATGGAAACGGAAATTTCACAGAAAATGGTCAATCCCTGGGAAATAATTATAGTTATAATGTCGCCTTGGGTGAGTTGGACGGCGACGGTGACCTGGATGCGTTCGTCGTAAATTACGACAATCAGGGCAACCAGGTCTGGTTGAACCAGGTTCCACCACCCACGGCCACACCAACAGTCACACCAACAGTCACACCAACAGCAACTCCAACTCCAGGATCATGGGTAGTATCAGTTTCCCCGCCCGGTGGATCCCATACCGCCCCGGTTGACACGAACCTGTCGGTAACTCTGGATATGGCATTGGATCCCGGTACAGTGAATGAAACCACCTTCGTGGTGCATGGTGGGTTCCAGGCCCCGATTACCGGTTCAATCACAACAGATACGAACACGTTCACCTTCGATCCAACAGTCAACTTCCGTCCGGGAGAATGGGTCCAATCCACCGTAACCGGTGGCGTGGAAGCCGAAGGTTATCCGGCGAATCCCTATGTCTGGTCGTTCTGGACCGAGGTCACGAACGGCAGTGGCCTATTCGCTGACAGCGGACAGCTACTGGGAAATAACTGTAGTTACGGGGTTGATTTGGGCGATCTGGATGGTGATGGTGACCTGGATGCGTTTGTAATAAATAGCGGTACGGGAACTTTCGAATCAGACCGGATCTGGTTCAACGATGGTAGCGGAAATTTCACAGACAGCGGTCAATCACTGGGCGATTTAGAAAGTAGTGCTATAACATTGGGAGACGTAGATGGAGACGGTGACCTTGATGGGTTTGTCACAAGAAAGGGGCAATTTGGAGCACCAAACATGGTCTGGCTAAATAATGGGAATGGGTTTTTCACATTGGGTCAAACCTGCGGGTTCAGTGTCAGTACTGATGTTGAGTTAGGTGACTTGGATGGTGACGGGGATCTGGATGCTTTTATAACCAACGATTTGGTTTTGGGTAATGGTGTCAACCGGGTCTTTTTCAATGATGGTAACGGTCATTTCACAAACAGTTTTCAATCTCTGGGAAACGATCATGAAGGAGGAGGCGTTTCATTGGGCGATTTGGATGGTGATGGCGACCTGGATGCGTTTGTCGCTCACAATTGGACTCAGGGCATTCATATCTGGTTGAATGATGGAAACGGTTTTTTCACAGACAGCGGTCAATCCCTGGGTAACACTTCTATTAAAAACACCTCATTGGGTGATGTGGATGGTGATGGTGATCTGGATGCGTTTACAGCCAATAGTGGCAGTAACCATGTCTGGCTGAACAATGGGATCGGCTATTTTACGGACAGTGGTCAATCCTTGGGAAGTAGTGTTAGTGCTGATGTATCATTTGGAGATGTTGACGGCGACGGCGATCTGGATGCGTTTGTCGCAAATTTTGGCACTCTTGGGAGCCGAGTCTGGGTAAACGATGGTAATGGAGCATTCACAGACAGCGGTCAATCCCTGGATGGTTACCCTCATAATGTCGCCTTAGGTGATTTGGACGGCGACGGTGACATGGATGCGTTCATTGCAAATTTTGGCATGCCGTCTCAGGGCCACCGGGGCAACCGGGTCTGGTTAAACCAGGATCAGCCCACACCTATACCCACCGACACGGCTACAGCTACGGCTACGTCAACACCAACATTGACACCCACTATCACACCGACACCAACCAATACTCCCATACCGACATCAACACCCACACCGGAAGGATCACCATGGCCCGTCTGGACACCAACCCATCCCCCACAGGATACACCCACGCCCACACCCGACTGTACAGAACTCGGCTGCACGATTTTTATGCCCCGATCCGAATATCACCCGGGTGATCCGTGTTACATGAATGTCACCATCTGTAATCCGGTCACCGATACGTTCCTGGATGTACCGCTATTCGTGTTCCTCGATGTGTACGGCAATTACTTCTTTGCACCATCGTTCACTGATTTCGATTATTATATGTGGAACGTGATACCCGGCCAAACGATGTTCACCATCATACCTGAATTCACCTGGCCCGACGGCGCCGGCACCGCTTCCGGGATCGTCTGGTATGCCCTCATGACCAATCAGAGCATGACCGGAGCTTTCGGTGATTGGGATGTATTTGAGTTTGGCTGGGGACAGTGATCCGGCAAAGACCTAGAGTTCCCCGTTCAAAGTTCAGAGTTCACAGTTCAAGACCGGTAAATCGGCATCGATGGTTGATCTGCACAGAATCAAATGATCAGCACCCGTAGGTGTTTTTGGCCGAAAACACATCCCGGGAACCGATAAGATCCGGAATCTCATTTGACAGCAACATCATGATTTACAATACATGAAAGGGGACATTCTGAGATCCCCGCGTTTCCGCCGTCGCCAAACAAGTTTGGCTTTGGCAGGACAGGCTGCGAGGATGACGAGACGACCATCATCGCTGTAATCATCATTACCCGATTAACAGATAAATTTTTACCCAAAACAGGTTAAAAACTTGATTTTGCAGGAAAAAAACATGTAAGATAAAATTATGGAACGAAATCATCGGTTCGGAGCAACCATTTCTTGTTTGGGGTTAAAATCATGAATGAATTTTACATCCGGATTACAAGGTTAAATCTAGTTGTATTCCTCGCCATTTCAATGTTCTGCGGACTTGCCGCCGCTACGGAAGTCACCGATGTATCCCCGCCCGGTGGATCCCATACCGC
>SWBX01003547.1_pt1 | contig 22053 bp, 10 predicted proteins | sample 4693051 | NCBI WGS metagenome assembly SWBX01 (sample SAMN10267272, study PRJNA491770) | bioreactor metagenome | isolation source: DHS bioreactor inoculated with marine | place: Japan: Omine Ridge, Nankai Trough | reverse complement strand
CAGATGGGAAGAAATTATTTCTTTTTCCGTGACGCTTCTGGGCAATAATCAGGTCCGGCAGTCCGATACCATTGATGCCTTTTTCCAGACACATGTGCTGAAAAGAAATAATTTCTTCCCATCTGATATTCAAATCGAGATTGTTGATTGAATTCAGCAGACGGATCAGCTTCTGATGGTTTTTAATTAGTAAATGGGGTATCAACTCAGTAAGGATCAAATCGTTAATAACGACAATGTTTTCATCAATAAAATAATCGAGCTTACCTGAGTTTCCGCCATCCCTGAAATAGTCAATCCAGATGGAAGTATCGACTAGAACCTGCATTTACGGCTCCGTAAATTATCCATATCAATATCCAGGTCGACCTTGCCTTTGAATTCTTTGAGTCCTGAGATGTGATTTTTCCGGATCAACTCCTCAAGGGCAGTGATTATTACCTTTGTTTTCGTTTTGATCTGAGTCATCTTCATGGCTTCAAGCAACAGTTCCTCCGGCAAATCTAAAGTTGTTCTCATAACATTACCTCCTTATGCATAAATATAATTATTTATGCATACGATGTCAATTCTCTTTCTTTCCTGACCGGCAAAGAGTAAATTACAGCGTTGTGATAAGGAGGTACAATCAGTTGCCGGGTTTTGCTTACATATTCAGGATGATCGTTATCTGCACTGTTGTCATTGCCGGGATATTCAGTGGTTTAACGGTTTCCGGTCAGTCTGGAATGCCGGTGCGTCTTCTGGATATTGCGCCGTCAGAGTTTTCCACGCCGAATATCTCAGAATATGCGGATGAACAGCGCCGGATTCTCTGGCAGGACGGGTTTGAAGGGGATCTCTCGGGTTGGACCTTTTTCCCGGATTTCTACCCGTTGGATCCGGTCGAGATTCCCAACTGGGATGTCCGGTCCCGGGAAGGCACGGGGGAGGATCATCTTACCGGTGACGCCCGTGTGGCGGGAATCCCCACGACGTGTCTTTCGAGCCGTCGTAATGAAAAGAACCCATTCTGCCTGTATATCACCAATATAGCGGTGGCGCCCGGCACCCGCATGCGAGTGGGTGTCTGGACCAAAGCCCGTCGGAACAGCAGTGGGTTCGGGGAAATATGGATCATGGAGACCCGGGATCCGGTGAGTCCTGAGTCTATCACCGAGTGGAGCATCGTCAATCCCATAACACTTTCCCGGCACCGTCATTCCGGGAAGGATCAGCTCCCGGATAGATGGTTTTATCTCCATTCGGAGTTCACCACCACGTCGGAGACCCGGAATCTGCTGATTTATCTCAATGCCGCCGGTGATCCCGGTCAGGAAGTCATTTTCGATGACATCACTGTAAGGAATCATTTGAATGACTGGGTGCTCCCGGATCAGAACCGGGGATATTTTGATGCTGATAAGGAAAGGCGGGATGCCCTGATTCTGCCGCCGGGATCAACGGTGAGTTGGCCGGTGCGGAATATCGGGGGAACAGATCTGCATTTTTCCGTGTTTCCCGGCCGGACTCATCCCACATGTTCATTCCAGGAACTCACGGTGTCGGCAGACTATCCCGACGCCGGGCGTCAGGTTCTGATCCGGCGAGAGTTTGGAACCGGTGCTAATCCATGGGATGGGTGGCAGGATATCTCGCTGCCGTTGCGTCATGCCGGGGAACAGCCGGTATCCATCACTGTTCAGACAAGCGGTGCCGGTGTGAGTTCTCCCCTGGAATTTCCGTTCCTGGTGCTGGGTCATCCCGTTGTTATCGATGGTCGAGGGCACTCATCCCGGAAAAACGTGGTTCTAATCTCCATGGACACGCTCCGGGGGGATGGACCGGGTGTCTGCGGCAATTCGCGGCCGGTGTCGCCGGTTCTGGACCGGTTCAGCCGGACGGCGGCGCAATTTGCAAATTGTTTGAGTCACGCCCCGTCCACGCTGCCGTCCCATGCATCACTGTTCACATCGGAGTATCCCTCCCGGCACGGTCTGAACCGGGGATCCCTGGATGAGACCCTGCCCCGTGATACCGAACTCCTGTCGGAAATTTTGAGGGAAAACGGGTATCTCACAGCGGCATTTACGGCAGGTGGGCAGATGTCCGGCCGGTATGGGTTTTGCCGGGGTTTCGATATTTATGCCGAGTCGGAATACCATTCCGGCCCGATTTTTGGACAGGGAAAATCCTGGTTGGATACCATTCCGGTTTCGCAACCGTTCTTTCTGTTTCTGCACACATACGAGGTACACCATCCATACCAGCCGTCCCCGGAATTTATCGGTGCTCTGGATCCGGATTACACCGGTAAAGTAGACGGTGAAATGGAAACCATCCATGCCATTAATCTGGGTGAGATATCTGCTGCAGACCGGGATGTCCGGCACATGCAGCTTCTCTATGAAGCCCAGTTCAGGGATTTTGACCATGTGTTTGAAGATTTTCTGGGATTTCTGAATGAAAAAAATCTGCGGGACAATACGCTGCTGATTTTTCTGAGTGATCATGGGGAGGAATTCGGGGAGCACGGTGTGGTGGGATGGCACTCCCACACCCTGTACGATGAGTTACTCAGGGTGCCCATGATGATCTCATGTCCGGCATTAAACCTTGTCCGGGGCATCATTCCCGATACCGTCTGTCTGGTGGATCTGCTGCCGACAGTTATGGATCTGCTGGCGTTGCCTTCCGGGACCGATGCGTGGGCCGGGGAAAGCCTGGCGGGGATGCTCAGGAAAAAGAGTGCCGGGGATTTTCATCGGGAGAATCGGTCTTTTTTCGCAGAAAAAAATTGGGATGGCGTCGCTCGGAGTATCATTCGTGGCAGTGACAAACTCATTTACGATTTTGAGCACCGGGTATCCCATTTTTTCGATCTTGACAGGGATCCCCGGGAACAACGGCCGTTGCCGTCGAGAGGACCGGTCTACCGCGATCTTCTGGACCGTCTCATGGCATGGACCGTGGAAACCCACAGGGGATATGCGCTGATCCTGGATGCCGGTGACGTGCCGGGGGCATGGACCGTGGAGATTACCGGTGGCGTCCGGGATCACGGTATGCTGCCGCTCTGGGCGGGACCGGAAGACCGGATGTCCCGGAAGGGCGGCGTCTTTCTCCTGGAATTTCAAAAAAGCGCCGGCCGAAGGGGATTCTGCTTTACCACGGATCCTCAGGGGAGCCCGATAGAAATCCGTGTTTACCGCAACAGTAATCTTTTCAATGAAGCCCGCATGCATGGCGCCGACGGTATCGCTCTGAACAACCCCATCCGATTATCAGAGCTGGCACTGATCCTGCCTGTTGAACGGGATTGCCCGGCGCTCGTGGAAAAAGTGCCGTCAGTGCGGTTGATCAAAACCGGTGAGATTCTTACGGATCGGTTCGATGCAGACGGTGCGTTCCAGGATGAACTCAAGGCGCTGGGGTATGTGTTGTAGTGTGCCAGTAGCCAGTAAGCCAGTATGCCAGTAAGCCAGTAAGCCAGTATGCCAGTAAGCCAGTATGCCAGTATGCCAGTATGCCAGTAAGCCAGTATGCCAGTATGCCAGTAAGCCAGTATGCCAGTATGCCAGTGATCAGAAGCCAGTGATCGGTGAGGTTGTTTGCTAACGGTGAGTTTTTCAGTCTTCGTTTTTGGGAAAATGGATAAAGTAATAGCCGCTGACATATAACCCCTAACCCTTTTCAAGGGGGTTGGTTATATCGTTAACGGCCCTCACTCGACGGGCATACCCGCTGTCGCAACAGTGCCTGCTCCGGTTAATCACCGGCAGGGACGCCGGTAGTATCAGAAAGCAGAATTGGATTACCCATCAAGGACTCAGTTTCCATTCTGTCGGACTCGATTCACCCCGGTTATTGTATACGGCAATCCCGATCCGATTGGCAGATGGGGGAATATCCTCGGAACTTATCAAGATCCGCTCGCACAAGGGAATATACACGGGATAACCCACCGGAATAATCGGTCCATTTCTGACAAGCACCCGTCCCCAATGCAGAATATTGCCCTGAATATCATCGAACAATCGATCATCACTGTAATGGGTGGGCAGGTCCCATATGACGGGTACGGGATTTAAACCATAAACAATTGCCATATTTTCCACCGGGGGCACATCCGGCTTGATATGCCTGCCCATATCCACCCATCCGGTGTCGGGGACGGGGGTTTCCCGGGTCTGGCCCGGTTGCAGGTCAAAGGGACCGGCATTCAGACATGCTGATCGCGGTGAAGCGGTGACCGTGGGCGTGGGTTGAAATTCGGGATTTGAAAGGTGAAAATCAAACTCAGACGGTTCGGTTCCGCCCATAAACCCATGGGAATGATGGGCATCAGCGATCTGCCAGGATCCGTTTTCTGCGTTTATCTGATAGTCGAGACCGGTGGGTGTTGGCGGCGGGGTATAATCAAAAGGCGTGGGGGCCGGGGATGCCGGTATGGGAGTATATGCGTCTGGTACTGTCGGAGTATATGTTGGTATGTCCGGTGTTGGCGGGAACGGTGTGCCCGGCGGTTGCGGTGTCCAGGTGTTCGGCGGCACCGGCGTCGATGTGGGTGGGACGGCTGGGGTGTCGGTGGGACCGGGTGTCGGCGCTTCCAGGGGATGCTGGTAATAATTCCTTCGTGATTTGTCCGTCTCCGGCCACTCCCGGTAAATATTATTGAACGCCAGAATCGGCGCTGATCCATATTGCGGAACCGTTGCAGAATACGTGGATTCACTCATGCAACTCACCAGATGTGGAAACCCCGCTTCCGGTGTCGGGGAACCCTCATAGAACGGATTGGGACCGATATTGTTGTTCATGATCACCGGAATATTTGAGATATCCCTGAAATCCGTGTTCTCTGATACCACACAGACCTGGTACCCGTTGTTGCCGAAAATGGTGTTGGAATAGATCTTCGGGGACTGCACATCCACTTCATCCGAGTCAGGCACGGGGGTCAGTTCCGCCGATGTGAACAGGCTGAGAAGTCCGCCGTCGCCGTAATGCTGGTTATTTGACAGGGCATCAGCGGTACCGTTCCAGATAATAAGATTATTGGTGACAAACGCCTGGGATCCGTTCCGAAGCACCACCCCGTAAACCCGGTTCCCCTGAATGGTGCAATTAATAATCTCATCGGGGAAATACTTGTCCGTCATATCAGCCGCCGCCCGATCAGGGGCGATGTGGACAATACCGAAAAAATTGCCGTCGTGAATATATGTACTGTATGGGAAATACCAGTATGGATTCGCGCCATCTTTAATCCCGCCGATCCGACAGCTTTCAATGACATTATGCCATTGCGTAACATTATCGGGATCCAGAAGAATTCCCACCCGGCACCGCGTCACTTCGCAATTGTATACGGTGCAGCCCGTGGCATTGATCAGAATCCCGACTTCCCTATCCATTATGATTTCATCACTGGAACTTGGCGATGGCGGTGAACTGCCGGAGTAATAGGGATCATTGTTCCGGATCTTCAGGTGTGTGATGAAAACTTGATTCGCCGTCACCTCAATAATGGGATCAGCATTGCCGGCGGGGAAATTGATATCCGCCTGAATCACCGGGAGATCATCACCGGTTCCGTCGGAAGTCAGGGTGATCCGTTTATCAATTAACAGATTTTCGGTATAGGTCGAATCCTGTAAGCTTTCCCATATAATCTGGATGGTGTCCCCGGTATTTGCGTAGCCCAGAGCGGTGTTGATTGTGCTGTAATGAGGTTGCAAAGAACAATTTTGGCAGACATATTTTATATCAGTGGGTGTAGATGTCGCTGTAGGGGTCGCTGTTTGCGCGTTGCATACGGATGTTACCATGACCAGCAATATTATCAGTATATAATATTTCATGATCAAAATCTCCTTATAGTTCGATAAAGGCGGATTCGCCGTATTGGTTGTCATTGGTGCGTCCGCAGACACCGAACCAGTAGCCCTGGTTCCGATTTGCTTCCACCACTTCAAATTCCGTATCGTTTACATATTGCAGATCGATCAGAATTCCGTAGGCATCTTCCCAGTATACTACATAATCATATGGTGTGCTGCCGGTCGGCGCTGCCCACGTCAATACTCCATCGTCTTCTTCGAGGTTTTCCGGTGGTCCGAACACCGGTTCCGTATCCGTGAAATGGTACCCGGTGTCCACCATACCGGCATCCTGAGTATCGTTCATATCCGTAGCACCGAGAGCCAGGTGGTGAAAACCTTCGTTGAGGCAGGGTGAGCTGTTTGACAGGCGATATTCCGGGCTGGATGCGAAATCCGGATCCTCGGAAAAACTCCAGGAAGAAAGCAGTTTCATCGATTCTTCAGAAAAGAATGTATCGTAACCGTACATACAGTTGTGGAACGTGATGGGGCGGTTACGAAGGGTACCGGTCTCCTGTTTGATCGCTGGTTCGTCACCGTATTCCGTGGTGTACATGATGTTGTTGAAGAAACAGGGGCTATTGACGTACTGCCGGATATCACCGTCCTCCCAGACCGTGAGTGCCGCATAGTTATCCACAAAGGTGTTATTGAAGATGAATGGCTGTTGCACCGCAGGCACATTTCCGGTGATGGAATAACCGGAAATAATCCCGCTCAGCCATTCCTCCGGAGCATCACAGTCCCCGTCCCCGTTCTCAAAAAACAGGTTGTTGTACACCATACCGTGAGCGCCCTTGTCAAATTCGATTCCGCATAATTTGTTTCCGGAAAAAACATTGTTGTACACTCTGTGAGTGGTCTCCAACTCAAGGATACCGGTAAAATTATTCTGGAATATGCTGTTGTAAACCCTGTCGGTTTTTATTGTGCTGGAAACACAGATCATGACGCATCCGACACCGTTGGCAATAAATTCACAGTTATCCACACGGGTGGGTCCGGTCATAATGATGCCGGGATCCAGCATGTGAATGTTATAAATCTTCAGGGGGGTGGCATTGGCGATGAGTTCATAAGAATCGAGTATGGTTTGCGGCAAGTCGGCAACAGGTGTTGCACTGGGAAGATGGTGTCCGATAATCAGATTTTTAAAGGTGGTCCCGGCGCCATCATAAATCACACAGGACTTACCCTTGATAAACCCTTCTTTAAAGTCATCAAGACCCTCCTTTGTATGCATATCCATCGTCATCGGCAGTGGTATCGGGACAGGTGTTGCTTCGTACACACCCCATAATCCGGCCCGGAGAGTGTCATTGTTGACGCCTTCCACCGTCAGGTTTTTAACAAACCAGGGAATATACAACTGCACATCGAATACATCCCCGGGCCATGAGGACTGTGTCTGATGGATCCTCACAAGATCATTGGATTTTACCCTCTGGGTATTGATCACCTTTTCAGGATCATCAAGCCCATAATCCGAGCCGACTTCAATATCCCAGACCTTCCCCGACTCCTCCGGCTTGTATTCCAGGATATCATCGTAGAGCAGGCCATCTTTATCCTGACCGCCGAACAGTGTGAACCAGTAATAAGCGCCGGCATGCTTCCACCGGGCAGCGGATGCCGTCGTAGTCAGAGGAGTCCAGATATGATTGATGAGATCATATTCCCATAAATCACCCAGCACATCATCAGAAACGGGGTTAACCGGTGTGGGATTTCCGCCATGAACCAGAAGCCGGTGTTCCCGGATATCCAGGGCCATGGCGTGGTAACATCGTGGGAGAGGCGTTGTGCGCGGGGTCATGGTGGGTGTCGCTGTGTATGCCGGCGTTCCCTGCCCGGCAGTGGGAACCGGGGTGCATGTGGGGGCCGGCGTCCATGAGGGCGCCGGTGTCCAGGTGGGCATCCATCCGGGGGTGCCTTCAAGTTTGTATTCGAACACTGCGGAAGATAACGCATTGTTGGAATTGATACCGCCATACACCAGAATGCGGCGGTATTCACCGTAATACGGATCATACACTGCGGCTGCGCCTTCCAGACCGATCTCCGAGGGCGGCGTATCAAGTTCCTCCCAATCCATTTCAAATTCAATTCCCGTATCCCAGATACCCTGGAAAACCGTCGGTGTGGATGTTGGAACACCTTGAGACGTTGGTGTGGCCGACGGAGTGGCGGTGGGTGTCTGAGTACGACGGTCGCAAGCGCCGATAAATGCATCCCGGAACAGGCTGCTGTCATCGATGCCGCCCAATAGAAAAAATTTATGGTTCATCCCGCTGCCGGCATCCGGCAGATATACCATGACGGCATACTTACGTGCATCGGGAGTATCGCCGACATTCGTTGCCTTGATCCATTCCCGCACCGTGGTTTTTCCCTCTCTCATTTTGATAACCGACTCTGCAAATATCCATGTCTCATCCGTGTAATCAATGGCGTCCCAGTCGTACCCGCCGAAGGTTACATAATTACGTGTTGTGAACAAATTTTCCGGTATGTTGACCATGGGTGACTCCGTGACAAAAATACCGCCGGAATGCCCATGCCGGTACGGCGCAATCTGTGACCATTCACTGGGCTCCAGTTTAATCCAATTAGCGCCTTCCAAATGAAGAATCGCTTTCCAGACCGTTCCATCAAGATCCATGGGATCACCTTGGCCGTCAACACCGCCGTTCACGTAAAGATTACTGTTCTCACCATGGGGATGATACCGGTACGCCCAGGAAAAATCCATCCGGGGACCCGGGCGAACCCCCGGATCATACAATTTCGCTGACAAGTCATACACTTCATCCGCCAATCCAATTGGTGAAACCAGCAGACACAGAAGGAACACCACAAGTATGGTTCTTAATGCCATAACAACCTCCCGGAAAAATACAAGAACCCCCGAAAAACTGTGAATGTAAAATCACTTTAATAACCTTGTAAATGATTGTAAAAAATAGGGGGGGGGGGTATGTCAAGAACTTTTTCACCCTGGCCGCGACTGGTTTTTTTCACCCTTCACTGGTATCATCTGAAGTATGAGACGGCACGTCCAAATCAGCTTCCTGATCCCTGTTATCGTCTTCCTGGTTGCGGTGATTTCCATTCCCGGATCCGTTCGGGCTGACGATTTCTACGTAGATGCCGTCTATGGTGATGATGAAACCGGTGACGGTTCTGAAACAAATCCCTGGCGGAAACTTCAGTTTGCCATCGATACCATTCATGGAACGGTTGAAAATCCGCATACCATTCATTTGGCGCCGGGTTTTTATGGTCCCAAGGGAAGTGGGGATGAAAAGGATATTTATTTTGAAAGCTACGAAGATATCATTGCTGACAGTTTATACTCTGCAAAATTAAAAGTATTAAATGGGTTTTCCTGCCAAAATGTTTCTGTAACAGGTTTAAAAACGATTATATCCTGTGCATATGGATGCCTGAATGTTGTTTTCGATAGATGTATTTTGATGAATTCGACATACTCCGCCGCATTTTCGAATTGTGATATTTCTATCATCAATTCAGTTTTTTATGAATCTAAATATGCATTAGTTTGCTCTGGCGGAACCATTACCGTCATCGATTGTATTTTTCAAGGTAATTTGAATATTTACAGGTTAGATGGAAGTGGTGTGGTTGATATACGTTATTCCTGTCTGGACGAAGAAATCCCCGGAGAAGGCAACATCATAGCGGACCCGTTATTTTCCGACCCGGATCACGGTGATTTCCGTATCGGGTATGGCTCGCCGTGTATCGATGCCGGTGATCCGGATTCACCGGTTCCGCCCGGGGGGGGAGACCGGATCGATATGGGCTGCTGGGAGTATCTGGAAGAACCTCAGTTGCTGTCGATCAATGTGGAAACTGTGGAAATTACCGGCGATGGCGACGGGATCCCTGAGATGGGTGAGATCCTTGAAAGCCGGGTGGCCCTCATGAACACCGGGGAACCCGCCCAGACCGTCACAGCCGTTCTATCGTGCAGCCATCCGGATGTGACCCTGATTTCCGGCGGTATCACCTATCCGGATATTCCCACCTGGGAGACGGCGGTTCCTTCCGGGGACGGGTTCCGGTGGCAAGTGACCAGTGAATCCGGATGGTGCGTACCGGCGGATTTCACCTTGACCTGGATGGCCTCCGGGTCGGAAGGAACGCTGCCTCTCATGTTCAATCTGCACGGTGACGGACCCCACGTCAATCCGGTATCCGGCAGCGATGAAATCGGCACCGGTTCCCCTGTATTGCAGTACCGCACCCTGACCCATGCATTTGCCGCCGTTCGGGGGGGGCGCTGGTCCCCGGTGACGGTCTATGCCCACGCCGGGACATATTCCCCGTCAACCAACAGTGAAATCTACCCGATCTGGTTCGGGGATTGGGAATCCATCCGGGGAGACGGTTGGGTGGATGCCACTTATCTTCATAACACAAATGAATTGGAAGATACTATTTTCACTGGTTTTCATTCCAATATCCGGGATATCCACGTCCGATCCGAGTCAGATAGTATGCGGGCTATCATTCTGAGCTATTTTTCTGATTCCATTGTGGAAAACTGTTATTTTGAACGGGAAGAGGGGGGAGCGCTTCATCAACAGTGGACTATCGCGGTACAAGGATCCGGTACTTTCACGATGCGTAACTGCATGATTCACGGTTCCGCCTCAAACACCGGTGATTTCAAGAATGATATCCTTCTGGAAAACAATGATATATCAGGATTTTATAACCTGTGTTCCGGCAGATTCATCAATAACCACGTGGGTGATCTCAGTCAGGCGCACTACAGTTATATCAATGATCCCATGATCGTTTCGGGAAATGTGCTGGAATCCGGTGGTGGCGATACGACGCCGGGACAGTATGAGTTTACAGACAATATCATCATTTTCGGCAGTCGGGGTTTTGGTGGTGAAGGAAACAATAAGATTGTGGGAAATGTCTGTCTGGATGGCAGTTTCGGGTTACATGGTACGGGATTCACGACCAGCCATAATATCTCAATGAGCCGAGATTATTTTATGGCGGGCTATGCCGGTTCCGGTGTGTATATCGACAACAGTATTGCCGCATCCCTGAAACCGTCACTTCAGCAATATGGATTTTACATGACATACGGCGGCGCCTTTTCCCTGGACAACTGTATCGGCGTGTTCGGGGCCACCGGGGTATTCTGGGCCGGTGCGGCCTGGTCCAATCATGGTATTTACTACCACAACCGGTGGGGTGAAGGTGAGTGCCATGACGCCTGGTATAACGATCTGGAGGACTGCCCCGCTGAAACCAACATGGATCTGGACCCGGAATTCGTTGGGACAGGCATTATCACCGCCCTGGGGCCGGGGTTTCTGGAAGACAGCACCGCCGCCTGGGAACCGGACCGGTATGCCGGGTATTATGTCAACCCCGACGCCCCCAATCAGGACACTCAATTCTATATCACCGGAAACGATGCCGACACCCTGTATGTCATGGGAAACCCCGGTGTGGCGGCGTCCGTGGGGGACCGGTTCTTTTTCCCGGATTTCCACCTTCGCCGCATCGCCGACGGATATGCCTGGGATTCGCCACTCATCGATGCCGGGAACCCGGACCCCGCATACAACGATCCCGACGGCAGCCGGTGCGATCTGGGTCCATACGGCGGTCCCCTGGCCACTACGCCCATGCCGGAAATCCCCACCTGGCCGCCTCCGGATACCCCCACGGTCACACCGACCCCTACAATAACCCCCACCGGCACAGCAACCCCTTCATCTACGCCGGAAGAAATCCCATCCATGACCCCAACCGTAACGGCTACAGCGGAACCTACCGGCACACCGGTCTGCGATATCACCGGCGTCACCATCGTGATGCCCCTGGAAATTTACTATCCCGGTGACACCTGTTACGTCACCGTCACGGTATGCAACACCACGGGATCACCTTTGGTGAACTATCCCCTCTTCGTTGTCCTGGACGTCTACGGCACATTTTTCTTCGGGCCCGGATTCACCGGTGCATTTGATTCCTACCTTAAGGATTACCCGGTCTTTCCCCGGGACGCCACGGTTGTGCCTGTTCTGGACCCGTTCACCTGGCCCGACACCGGCACTTCCGCTGCGGGGATCCTGTTCCATGCCGCGCTTACTGATCCGGAAGTATCGGTCCTGTTTGGTGAAATGGATACGTTTGAATTTGGGTGGGGCCAGTAAGCCAGTATGCCAGTGACCAGAAGCCAGTGATCAGAAGCCAGTGATCAGAAGCCAGTGATCGGTGAGGTTGTTTGCTAACGGTGAGTTTTTCAGTCTTCGTTTTTGGGAAAATGGATAAAGTAATTGCCGCTGGCATGGACCTTGCGAGATCTGTAATGCATAGGTCCATGCCAGCGGTTCAAAGACAACAATCATGATTTGTAGCCCGACCGTCCCCGGTCGGGCATAAGCGGATCAAAACAATTTATTGCCGCTGACGGTCCTCACCACCGAAGTTTCTCTCCAGAAAAACTTATTGCACAACCGTTTCGTGAATAAAGCAACCTCGTTGAGTGGATTGGGACCGATGGTGTTGGATATTCAATCTGGATTTTTCCATTGATTAAGATTATGAGCACGATTACGATTACGATTACGATTACGAGCACGAGCACGAGCACGAGCACGAAAAAAAAGAAACCCGGAGAAACCTTAAACAATGACCGAACAAAACCGCAATGCAGAAAAACTGGTAACCGTACCCGATACCGACGTCACTGTTCGGATCGATCCCGACGGTTACATCTTCGGCAGAGAAGTTTTGGAACTGGTCCGGTTTATTCCTCAGAAGAAATATCAGAGGGCGGCGGATCTGGGCAGCGGTGACGGCGTGATTCCTCTTCTTGCAGCCCGGGAACGGACCATCCGGGAGATCTGGGGGGTGGAAATTTCAGCGGAATGCTGCCGTCGGGCGGAAAAGAGTGTGGTATCCAACAATCTGGCGGGTATCATACAGATTCACCACGGCGATATCCGGAAGTTACGGGGCGTTTTTCAGAAGTATGCGTTTGATCTCATTACCGCCAATCCGCCGTTTTTTCAGGAAAATACTGATCATCAGACCCTGAGTGACGGTGAACGGCGGTCCCGGCAGGAAATTACCGCTGATCTCGACTGTTTTGTCCAGGCAGCCGCGTATCTGCTGAAAAAACGGGGTGATCTGGTCATGCTCCATCATCCTTCCCGGCTGGAGACCCTTTTCCATGCGCTCCACCGGGCAGCCATAACCGTCAAGGAAATGCAGTTTCTTCATCACCGGGATGGCCGGGCGCTCTTTGTTCTGGTAAGGGCGGTGCCCGGTGGAAAACCCGGTCTCATCTGCCGGCCGCCGGTGATTCTGCCGGAATCGTTTAAGAACCAATTTATGGAATCCTGATCCGGCCCGGCGTTTTTTTTCTTTCCCCTGCACCAAAACCCACATAAGTGTTCACCTTCATTTTGAGGAGTCGGATGGTTGTATTATTCTTTGATTCAGCCTGTTTAAATAAGGAATCGACTTAGTCCGGTTGCCGGTCTCAAAGCCCTTCGACTCCGCTCAGGGTGACTATTCTGGGGTGCCCAAAGCCCTTCGACGGAGCCTGTCCTGAGCGAAGCCGAAGGGCTCAGGGTGACCGTTTAGGGGTGACAGGAGTCGGAAACCGGTAATCAGGAAGGAGGGATCACATGTCGGAGAATCTTCTTGATAATGACAGGATTTCACGGTTTCTTATGATTCTGGCCATGTTTTTCTGCGTGATTGCCGGGAGTATCACTGCTGAAATCGGGTTTGACGGCCGGGTAATCACGGAGGTTCTCCGGCCCTTGATGCCTTTGGACGGCAGCGCCGGATCACTTCTTAAAGTGTTGATGCTTCCTGAGGCTGACGGGACCAATCCTGCAGAGACGGTTTTTTGGTGGGTGAATGCCCGGATGTTCGGTCTGGATTACCTGCCCTCGAAGTTTCTGATGCTTCTGGGTCATCTGGCTGCCGGCATGTTTTTGTTCCGGTTTCTGGTCAATCTTCCGGTACCTCGCGTTTCTGCATCTCTGGCTTCCGGAGTATTTGTCTTACTTCCCTTCACCCTCCAGAACGTGGTCCTCACCGGTGGAGCCGGCATCTTGATCATGAACCTGGCGGCTCTGGGATGTCTGGCGGCATATGCCCGGTCCACCCGTATAACCCGGTACGCGCTCCTTTTCCGAATCACTGCACTGGCGGCTTACTGTCTTTACCTGGTTTCCCGGGGGATTCCCGGGATCGTTTTCATGCTAATGCTGCTGGTGGAATGGTTCCGGCTCCGGAAAAATTCCGGTCTGCCGATACATAAATCCGGTATCGTGATAGGAATCCTTCATAATCTCTGGCCCTTTATACTTCTCGAAACCCTCTCCTTGACCCTCCATCTGAATATTGAATTCATAACGTTTACACCCCCGGTTCCCCTGGGACTGCCGTTGATGCTGCAGGGTGCCTGCGCCTGCGCTCTGGTTACGGCCATTCTTTTCTTCCCGGGCCATCGCTGGAATCGGCTGAGACTCTCCCTCCTGGTAATGGCGGTCACATCGCTGCCACTTCTGTTAATGCCGGAAATGCCGGGAACGGTGTATATGGCCGGTATCGGTGTCGCGTTCCTGGCGGGACTGATCCTGGAACAGGTCATCCGCATGGCGGGTCCCCGGAATTTCATTATTCCTCTCATGGGATGCATCATGTTATTCGGCATCATCTCAGCCATGGATTATTCCTACCTGGAGTCGGTGTATGCCGGGAAAATCCGGGCGGCGAGGGCTATGCGCCAGTTGGATGTGCTCCTCCGGAATACGGGACCGGACGATCAGATCGTGATTATTTTGGACGAGGTACCCGATGAGGGTCCGGATTCACCGGGTACGCCGGCGAAAAATCCCACGGGGATCTCACTGCTGAAAGATGACGGAATCCGGCGGATGCTGTTCACGGAACCCGATACTCAACGCGTCCATGTGGTGAGCAATCCGGAAGAGATCACGCCGGTGCCGGGCAGTGCGGGTCTGACGTTCCGGTACAAAAGGGGCAGGATGATTCCCGTACAGAAGGATGAAAAACGAACGGTTCTCCCGGTTCAGGAATCGATCCCTGATTCAGAAGTGAATCCGGCCGGGAAGAAAGCGTCTCCGGCACTTCCGTCAGTGAATTCGGACGGAGTGCCAGGTCAGTACGGGGTGGAATGGCCGCAACCGGTATCCCTGCCGCGGTTGGAAATCCGTTTTGAGATCTATTCTGAGACCGGTATTGCAGAGCGCGCGGAAAACCTGCCGAGATCGCTGGAACCGGAACCCGAAGAACCACTGACTCCACCTGAGATAAACTCCGAACCATACACCGTCGTTTCCCTGGTATTCACCCTGGACAGCCGGGGCCGGTTCCAGGTGAAACTGGATCGGAAATCCCAGCCCGGTTTCAACCCGTTGAGTCCCCCGGGTTTCTCGTACCAAATCCATTTTGCCCACCGGTAATTTCTATTGACATTTTAAGGGTTTTCTCTATTGTCTCTGCTGACATTATTCATGGGGGAAAATGGTTGATGAAAGTGTTGCTGGCAGGTTTGAATATTGATGTGCAGGTGCTGAAGGAATGGCGCCGGTTTGTGGAAAAAGTTTCGGATTATCTGAACCCGAATCCCGTGCCGGGTATCTCGGCACAGGATGAAATGTCCATGAGGAATTGGGCAAAACAGCTCATCTCAGCCGACAATATTACTCCGGAAACCATTTCGGCGGCCTACGCCCGGATCAGCCGGGATCCGCGGCCCGTGGATATTCTCAGGGGTGAGTCCCGGCACTGGGTGGGGAAAGCCAGACGCTCAAATAAAAAAATCATATTTGGACTGGGACATTCTTCCGTCGCGGAGCACGCCGTTTTCAATTTCGATATCATCGGCGTTTCCCGGTATCTTTCAGAATACATCCAGCACCATCGGCTTTGCTCGTTTACGGAAAAATCCCAGCGGTATATCCGGTTGGGGAAGGATTACATTGTTCCTGATGAGGTCCATGAGATTGGTCTGTCCGATGAGTTTTCAACGTTTGTTCTCCGGCAGTTCCAGCGGTACAACGAGATCTGTGATGCCCTCATTGAGTTGGGAGTTGACCCGGAAGAGGCCGGGGAGGATGCCCGGTATGTGCTCCCGTTTTGCGTAACTACCCAGATGGGGATGACCATCAATGCCCGGAACCTGGAATATCTGCTTCGCCGGGCGGCATCTTCGGGTTGCAGTGAGTTCAAAACGTTCGGGGAAACCCTGTACAGAACCGTGGATGGTGTAGCGCCGTCTGTTGTGAAATACACCGGGGCAACTCCGTATCTGAGTCAGACAGAGGCCGCTGTTGATGCCCTGATTCCGGCTTCTGAGCCGATATCAGATGCCGCCGATGTGGATCTGCGGTTTGTGACCCCTGATGCGGACCGGGAGGTGATGAGAGCATTGGCGTTCCGGTTGGGGAAAGATCTTCCGGAATCAGTTACCGACGAGGAGATGAGCGAGTTTTTCAAGGAGATCTTCCGTCGGGCGCAGCCCTGGGATCCCGCGCCCCGGGAACTGGAGTATGCTGTTGCCCGTTTTGAAATCGTGATCAGTGCCGCCGCATATGCTCAGATGAAACGTCACCGGATGGCTACCATGAGTGCCGGACCGTATGACATTCGACTGGGAATAATGGTTCCTCCGGCGTTCCGGGACAATAAAGCCGGTGAAATTCTAACGGCTGCAGCTGAAGAATCGGCAGTGCTGGTGCGGCGGATTCATGAGCGATCCCCTGGTGCGGCGCCCTATGCCCTGCTCAGCGCACATCGGCGGCGGGTCCTGATTCAGATCAGCGCCCGGGAACTGATCCATCTCTCCCGGATGCGGGAAGATATCCATGCTCAGTGGGATATAAGGGATCTGGTGGCTGAGATGCTTGATAAAGTGCGGCCGCATATGCCCAACTGTCTCATGACAGCAGTGGGTAAACACCGGTTTGACGAAAACCATCGTGATATTTACGGGGACTGATATTTTTCGGCTTTATTCTGGTACATCCGGTGATCAGCCAGGTTCTGGATATCTTCAAGAGTATGTGTATCTTCCGGATCCCAGTACGCGCATCCCACAGAGAGAGTCAGCGGGAAATCCAGGATGGAATTGTCGGTATTGAATTCCTGTAAATTTTCGTCGATCCGGCCAGTGGCGCTGTTAGCCGTGGGATCTGATTCCGGTAGGATCAGGAGGAATTCATCGCCACCATAGCGGACCACGATATCGGTTTCCCGGACACTTTTTATCAGAAGATCGGCCACACCCCGGAGCACGTTGTCACCGGCCTGGTGCCCATACCGGTCATTGATTTCCTTGAAACGATCGATATCGATCATGAGGAATGCCATCATATGCCCGTAACGCCGGGCGCGCCGGGCTTCTTGATCCAGTGCCTGCTTGAGATAATGCCTGTTGTGGACCCCGGTGAGTGGATCGTGGGTGGCTTGTTCCGTGAGATTGTTCTGAAGAGTCAGTCGGTTGAGGGTTTCCCGCGTGTGTTCCAGGAGAAGGCTCAGGATTCGGGCATCACCTTCACAGAACGCCTGGGGGTTGAGAGAGAGGGCCTGAAACACGCCGATATCACCCAATGGTGCTGCCAGGATGGATCGGAACGGTTCGATGAAATACTCGGCTTTCTCAGGACAATCATCTATACCGGTCCAATACACACTGTCACGCGTCATGCACTGTTCCGCCAGAGGCTGGTTCAGCAACTCAAAATTCAATCCCTGAGTGGATGTTCCTGATGAGACAGCTTTGATGGCAAACCCGCCGTTAAGGCACCGTGCGATTACAGATACCGCCACATCGAATAGATGTTCAGCGGCATTGACGGTTTCCATATAAATTTCGCCCTCGGTTTCGCATGCGCCCAACCGTCTGACGGTTTCATGAAGAATCTCAATTTTTCGAGCGGATTGCCGCAGCGCATCTTCTGCAGCTTTCCGCTTGGTGATATCCCGGTCCAGTCCGCGGAATCCCGTGAGGGTGCCCTTTTCATCGAAAATGGGCAGCGCTGTGCTCTCCGTCCAGACCGTGGACCCGTCCTTATGACGGAAATTTCCTACAAAATTTTTCCATCCGTCCTGTCGTGCCAGAAGGGTTTTGAAATGTTTCCGGGATCGGGGTGTTTTACAGCCGCTGGTCCAGAGTTTGGTCAGGGGATGACCCACGACCTGCTCCACATCAAATCCCAGAATTTCTGTTACTGCACTGTTGGAATAGGTATGCACGCCATTGTTATCCATTTCCCAGGCCCAGTCCGTGAGGGATTCCACGAAGGTGCGGTAATATTCCCGTTCCTTCAGAACTTCATCCTCAGCCTTCTTTCGTTCCGTGACATCTTCCGTGATCACAAGAATTCCCCGGGGTGTTCGCTGAATGATCAACAGGAAAACCCTGTCTTTAACCCGGTGAGTGAATTCCTGTGTCTTTCCCGTTTTCAATACGTTGCGGTATATCTGGTAAACCGGTGATTTTCCCCCGCCTTTAATGAATTGAGTCAGGGGTCTGTCCGCCATATCTTCCGGTGTCAGTTCCGCCATTCCGGCATAGGCTTCATTACAGTAAAGCACACTCAAATCTTCACGAAGTGCCAGTACAGGGGTCCGGAAACTGCTAAGGAGTTCCCGGTGTTTCAACTCACTTTTCTGCAGCGCAAGATCCGCCTGACGCCGACTGATCACCGCCGCGCACATATCCGCCACGGTGGTGAAAAAATTCCTGTCCCGGTCCGAGATATCACGAGTGGTATATCCGGCGACGTGGATGATTCCGATAATCTCATTATTCCCGGAAAAAATGGGCCAGGAAATCATTGATCGGATATTAAGAAAGTCAATCCGTTTCCGATGGGTCTTGTAAATGGGATGAAGGGTGACATCCGGCGCAAATATCGGTTCCCCTGTCCTGATCACATGGGTGGCGATATACTGTTTGTCCGCGAGAGGTTGGACCGGTATAAGTTCCTGGACCTGGTCTTTTACCAGACCCGTAATGGCAACTGGTTCCAATCCATCCCCGGAACCGTCCAGAAGCCGTATCACGCCGAGATCAAAGTTCATGGTGGTGACCAGTTCTTTCAGAATCCCCTGACACAATTCACTGATATTCAAGGATTCCAGAGAGCCGGCGGCGATGATACGGAAAATGTGCCGTTCCTTTTCAAGAGCACGCTCGCTCATGATCCGGTTTGTGATGTCTGTGGCAATGAACCCCAGCCCTTTTCCAATTTTGAAGGCTTTCAGTGAGACATGAACATCATGTTTGCCCTCAGTAATGACCAGATCATCGATGAAATACGGTTTTCCGGTACGGATTACCTGAAGATATTTCTCAAATCGGCGGGAGGATTTCATTTCAGGGAAAAATTCAGTGATCGGTTTACCCAGAACCATCTCCCGACTCATCTCTGCGAGTCGAAGAGTTGTTGCGTTCACATCCAGAATCACCAGGTTTTCATCGAGTAAGATAATGTAATCAGTAGCGGAATCCATGAAGCTGCGAAACAGCATGTCATGGTCGATTTTTAGACCTCCGGATAGATTCTGATCCCGCATCGGATATCCCTGTATTCATCCGTGACCGGATGGTTATGGTTGCCCTGATAACATTTATACAATACGGGATTCGGGTACGAAAGTAAAATTGCGATAAACGTAAGATTATTATTTCAGCACGGCAACAGTCGCGCCCCATCCACCCCGTTCCGGCGGTGCATCATAATAATCTGATACACCGGGATGCCGTTCCAGGTATGCGTGTGTTATGCGCCGCTGCACACCTTTCCCCCGGCCATGAATGATTCGAACTTCCGGGAACCCCTTCTCAATGGCCACTTCCATATATGCGTCCAGAACCGCACGGGTCTCGTCAGGTGCAAACGTATGAAGATCAATGAAATCCTCCACCGGAACATCTATGGCAAATCCCTCGAAAGGATCTGCATACGGTGAAAGCTCATCCGCGTCTTCATCACCTTCCATTCCTGATTCCACTTCATACACATCAGCCGGTTTCAATCGGTCCAGTTTCCGGTGGAAAACCCATCTGCGGAGCCACTCAAACATGACGTGGCCGTCCGGACATCACAGGAAATACCTCATGGATACTTCAGGTGTCCCGGAATGTTCCAGCAGTCGTGTGAACAGCACCGGTGTAATGATTGTCTTTTGAAATTTTCTGGGTGGCATCAATATTTTTCCTGTCTGTAAGCTCAATCTCCGGGCACAACACTCATAAGATCATTGTAAACAACATTTCTTGGAAGTCCAGTGTTTTCAAGCCTTCCAATTTGCTCACCCTTACAACTCTCAACCTCTGAAAATATTGACGAACAGTGACCATTCATGCATGATGAGCAAGCGAGATAACACGATGAAATGATTCATCAGGAAGGATGAGAGTCGATGGGTGATCGCGGCATTTCCGGGGTATGGGTTATTCTCCTGCTGGTGTTGATATTGCCGGTTTCTGTGAGTGCGGATTTCGGGATTCAGGGTGAAGTGCTGGATAAGGATAGCCGGGACCCGGTGGCCGGTGTGACCGTGACGGCATCATCCGGGATTCAGGTCATCACTGACAGTCGGGGCCGGTTCTCCCTGGAAGTAACGGGAACGGATACCGAAGTGCTTGAATTTACCCACACCGCCTATGCCCGGTACAGGGAACGGTTTATCGGCCGTCCCGGTACCATCCTGACCATACAGGTGATTCTGAACAGTGAACTGATCTATGAAGACGAAGTGATGGTGGAAGCGGCGCCCCTGCCGGATATCGAACCGGTACAGGTGATCTCACCGGATGACGTTATCAATATTCCAGGTGGATTCGAAGACACGCTTCAAGCGCTGAAATATATGCCTGGTGTCATCGGCGGCGATGATTTTTCCGGCCGATTATTTGTCCGGGGAGGTCGCCCGGATCAGAACGGGATCTATCTCGACGGGATTCCCGTGTATGATCCCTACCGGTTGTTTGGTCTCACCAGCCTCTTCAATCCCGAAACCCTGGAATACGTCAAACTATACCCCGGTGGGTTTGGCGTCCAATACGGCGATCGCCTATCCGCGGTTATCGAAGTGGAAAATCGTCATGGCAGCCTGAAACGGCTTTTTGCCGGCAGTGCCAACGTCAGTCTTACCAACGCCAACCTTATCGCCGAAGGTTCTTTCGGGCTGGACCGACCGGCAAGCTGGCTGATTTCCGCCCGACGCACATATTACGATCTTGTCCTGGAACAGATGGACGATACCGATTCCTCATATCCCAGTTTTACCGATGCACAAGCACTGCTCTATTTTCAACTTGATCCCCGGACTGAATGGTCACTGACCTTTATCACATCAACAGAGGGAACGGATATTGCTGCGGATTCCGACGAAGATGAAGGCGTGGATCCGGATCATGTAGAATTTATCGACGATCAGGAAAACATCCTTGCCGGTCTCAACGGATCGCACCTGTTAACCGATAATATGCGGCTGAGTTACCTGTTTTCCTGGACCCGGAGCAACCAGATTTCCGATGTTTTTTTCAAGGAAGGTGAGACCACCTTTAAAACGACCTTCGATCAGAACCTCGAAAGCGCTTCATCGTCGTTCCGACCGAAATTCGAGTGGTATCTCGAGGATCACACCATTATCTCCGGGCTGGAACTCATGGAAAGTGCCAATACTGTACGGTTTGATATTTCCACTGAGGATCCCCGGATCGACATTCCTGAGGACCTTCTCCATTTCAGTGAAAAACAGGATTTTACAAAAACCGGGGCATACCTTCAGGATATCTGGGAGATTTTCCCTGATTTCGAGATAAAAGCCGGATTGCGATGGGATCATTCCACACTCTCGGATATCAGTCGCACCAGTCCGAGACTTTCATTGCGATGGGCGCCGGGAAATGCGTGGCGGGTCCGGGCGGCCTGGGGGTTTTACTACCAGTTCCCCAGTTATGAAACCCTTCAGGGTGATGGCTACTTTCTGGATCTCAGGGAGATCAAGGACGGTAATCTGAAACCGGAACGGGCCATCCATTACCTCGTTGGCAGCACGTATGAAAGTAAAAGCGGATGGGAACTGTCACTGGATGTGTATTACAAGGACCTGGACGATCTGTTGGAAT
>SWBX01005969.1_pt1 | contig 22163 bp, 12 predicted proteins | sample 4693051 | NCBI WGS metagenome assembly SWBX01 (sample SAMN10267272, study PRJNA491770) | bioreactor metagenome | isolation source: DHS bioreactor inoculated with marine | place: Japan: Omine Ridge, Nankai Trough | reverse complement strand
GCCGTTTGTCTTTTTGTCAAATTAAAATGTATTCAAAAATGTTTGGATTATCCGGGTAATGACATCCTTTTCCCCGTGTCATCCGTGAAGCGAGATCCATCACAGGATCACTGACCGGCGGGTATACCTGTCTCCTTGTAGTCTCCTGTTAGAGACAGTATGGTTGGATTCTGCATCGCGTGCAGAACGCAATCCGGAGACATTTTATGGCCGACAACCCGACGCCCACGGAGAAAATCGAAACCCTCAACCGGCAAGCCTATGCGTTGAGATATACAGACACGAAGCGCAGTCTCGAACTGTCTGAAGAGTCCTATACTCTGGCGCAGTCGTCGAATTGTGATACAGGCATTTCCGTGACCCTTCAAATCATGGTGATATGTCACTACCGGCTGAGCAATCTGGAAAAAGCCTTAGAAATTGCGTTGACTGCTAAACAGCGATTTGAGTCAACTCGGGATGAGGAAAATCTCTTAAAAATTTTGTCGCTTATGGGCAATGTTCATTGTGCCGGCGGCAACTATCATGAAGCGTTGAGCGCATTTTCCAAATGTGCCGTCCATTATAAAAAAACGGGTCATGGCGCGAATGAATCTATCTCCTGCATGCAGATGGGCATCGTTTACAGCAAGTGGGGGAATTTTGAAAAAGCGATTGAGTTGATGTGCCGATCCCTGGCGATTTCACAAAAATTGGATGACCGTCATACCATTGCGAGTACTCTGAATAACATTGCGGCTTTGTACATTAACCTGGATGACAACGAAAAAGCATTGACCTATTTTACTGAGAGTTCAATAATGTTCCGCGAGATCGGGGATAAAGCGTTTCTTGCGAACACATTAAACAATATTGCGCATATTCTGGCTGAGGATGGGGATTTTGAGAACGCGCTGAAGCATGCTGTTGAAGCACTTGAACTCAACGAATCCACAGGCGCCAAAGATGGCATTGTAAGCGCCCGGAATATGATTGGCGTTCTGTATCGAAAAACAGGTGACCCGGATAGAGCGCTGACGTATCACTCAAAAGCTTTGGATGCGTCTGAAACCAATAATTTAAAATATAGTCAGGCGGAGAGTCTCAAACATCTGGGAACCGCTCATTTTGAGTTGAAAGAGTTCGACACGTCCCTCAATCGGTTGAACCAATCCCTCGCAATTGCAGAAATAACAGGATCGAAACCGTTGATTTGTGAAATTCATGAGATCTTGGCCGGGGTATATCGAGCAGACCGGAAATTCGAAAAAGCACTGCACCATTATGAACAATTCCATCTTACCAACGATGAAATTTTCAACGAAAAAACCGACAATCGGGTTCGTATGTTGAAGATCCGGTTCGAGACGGAACAGAAAGAGAAAGAGAACGAAATATATCGTTTGCGGATTGAAAGACAGCGGAAGGAATTGACTGTCATGGCGCAAACGATTGCAAAACAAAACGAAATATTGCTGATGCTTGAAAAGACTGTGGAAGATCTTCGGAAAAATGGATCCAAGGCCTTGGAAGAAACTCAGACCCAGGTTCTGGATTTCGTGAAAAACCAGAAAAAAGCGTTGCTGAATTCACCTCAGTTTCAAGAGCAGTTCGACGCGGCGTACCCGGATTATCTGGAACAGTTGTCCGGTGAGTATCCCGCGTTAACCCGGCAGGAGTTGAATGTCTGCGCTTTGATAAAACTTGAATTCACGTCACGGAGCATTGCGAAAATTCTGTACATCGCAAAACGAAGCGTGGACTGGCACCGGTATCACATCCGTAAAAAGCTTGGGATATCCCCGGAAAAGGATTTGAATTCCTTCGTCATGGGGTTCTGAAAAATGGCCATTATTGAAAAAACCAGCACTTTGGATGATATCCAAGTCGAATGTTGTCACAGGAGCACCATGCAAGACTGCGCTGATACCTCCAATAATGATGAAATTGACTTCATGATTTTTGAGCGTTTTCAGAATTTTTATGAAATCAGTTCCCTGAATCACGTTCACCTCTCAGCTTTCGAATCGTGTTCACAGTAGTTTGAAGATTTACCAGCCGTTCAGTTGGAGACAATGACAGCATCCAGCGGATCAGAGTGAGATCGACACCATCTCGGCTGTAAGCAGGATGATCGCCGGCCTGGACAATTACAGTATGCTTTTTGGAGTGCCGCTTTTGTTTGTTCATTGGTTCCCTTCCAGATCCGATTCCCTTGTCAGACCGACCGTTCCCGGTCAAGAATCCAGCGACTGAATTCCGGTAGTTCTGTCGGTTGACCAGACGTGTCATCCGGTAATGGGAACCCTTCTTTCTGTCCGGATCGGAGATTTTCCAGGGTGGTCTCCACCGTTTTACGAGCAAAATAACTCAGGGGACGGGATTGGTCCAGATAAGTCAGAATCTCACCCGCAAGGATCCGGTCAGGCACATCGACTTCCGCAAGCATTTCGGCAAGTCCGGTGAGAATTTCCTCCTGAATCGGTATCATGCCCATATTAACGGCAATCTCAAGAGCCTTGATAAAGTGGGACCGTGATTCGTCAATCCGATTCTGTTCATGGGCAACATAACCCATATTCAATATTGCCCAGACCATGCCCAGATGAAATTTGAGGTCCCGACTCAATTCATAACTTTCTTCCAGGACCTTCACGGCTTCTTCCGGTTTCCCCGTAAGATTCAACAGATGTCCCTGAATGGCCAGGGCATAAGCCAGTTCGGCCCGGTTTCCCAGTTTACGACACCGATCAATACAGTCCGTCAGAAGGGCCAGACCCTCATCATACTGTTCCAGAGGAACGGATTCCACCGCCATATTAATCAATGAGAGTGTGACTCCCCATTGATCGCCGCTTTCTTTCCGGAGTTTCAGGGCTTTCCGATGAAGCCTGTCTGATTCATTTAAATTGCCCAGGAAAAATTCCACATTAGCCAGATTGTCCAGACTGGATGCGCCGCCGATCCGATCACCCATTTCCTTACGGATCTCAATACTTTCCTGAATATACTTTTTCTTGGTTTCCATCTCACCCAGATTGCCATATACAAGCGCCAGATTGGCAATCATCACGGACTGAGCCCGGCGCTCATTACGATCCCGGGCGATGGTCAGTGCGTTTTCGTAATTCTGCCGGGCTTTCTCGAAATTACCCTGGGTCAGTGCCACATTTGCCAGATTATTCATGACGATCATCCGACTCCGGGGATCCCCGTCTTTCCGGATCCTATCCAGGGCTTGATCCAGCAGTTCCTGAGCAGTGGAATAATCTGACCGCCGCATGGCCACCGTACCCAGTCCGTTCATGGCCATGGCAGCCTGATGGGGCATATCCAGAGATTCAAACAGACCCAGCCCTTTTTGATAAAATTCATGGGCAGATTCGTATTTTGCCGCATAAAAAGCCACTGAACCCCGCCGATCATAACAGTCAGCAAGTATCACCCGGCGTTTCCGATCCTGCTCCGGATTCGCTTCTTGTAATGTATCCAGTTCCCGGCATGCCAGACCGAGCATGGATTCACCTTCATCATAGAGACATGTGAACTCAAAATAGAAATACACTGCCGAGAGAAAACCGGTGAGACTCTCATAATCCCGCCGGGAAACGGCATGCTGCCAGCCATCCTGCATGTTCCGGATTTCGCAGCTCATGATCTCAATCATTGTTTTTTCCCGGTGTTCCACAACATCTTTTGCCAACTCCTGCGCACGGGCGGAATAAAACCGGCTATGGGCATCCTTTATGGCGATGAAATGGTCAGGATCTTTCGCAAGTTTCTCCTCAGCCAGCTGCCGCAAAACATCCAGAACAAAATACCGGGAGGGTTTCCACCGGTAAATCAGGGATTTATCCAGGAGGGATGAGAGATGATGGAGTGAGGCCCCGGTCACTTTAGCAGCGGCATCCCGGGTGAACCCATCGTGAAATACTGAAAGTTGAGCAAAAATGCGTTGTTCGTCGGGACTCAGGAGGGTCCATGAGTATTGAAACACCGACCGCAGGCTCCGGTGCCTGTCCGGAATATTGGGTTGATCCGTCTGCAAAAAATCCAGTGTGGACTTTATTTCATCAGCGATTTCATGGCATGAAAGAAGTCTAACCCATGGTGCTGCCAGAATAATCCCCAGTGGAATTCCCTGGACAAGCGAGCAGATCCGGATAATGTCCGGCAGATTTTCATCATTGATCTGGAATCCGGGTTCGGCGCTCCGAGCCGTCTGTTCGAACAGTTTCAGGGCACTGAACTCGTGAAGATCCGATCCCTCCGATATCGTTGGAAAAGTCATTCCGGAGATTGTCGTTATGGTTTCGCCATGCAGGTTCAGTCGTTCCCGGGATGTGCAGATCAGCCGGACCTCCGGGCATTCCATGACAATATCCGCCATGATCTCACGGCCCTCAATTACCGATTCAACGTTATCCATGATGATCAGCATTTCTTTATCCCGGAGATAATCCATGAGCTGTGTTTTGATATCAGCAGATCCTTGAAAACGGAAACTGATGGCATCAGCAATGGTGGACAGAATATAATCAGGTGAAGACAGGGCAGCCAGAGCGGCAAAAAAGGTACCATGCTCAAAGGCCATATATTTTTCCGATGCCACCTGAATGGCCAGACGTGTCTTTCCGATTCCGCCTGGACCCATGAGTGTGATGAGTCGATGAGAATCCAGCATTTCGGAAACCGCGATGATCTCTTCCCGACGTCCTACGAACCGATCGAGATTTTCCGGCAGATTGCACGGTGGTGGCGACGTGTCCAGACCGATACGCTGCCCCAGGGGTGTGTTCTGAAAATCCGGTGTCAATGTCCATCCACCGTTCCGCACCTGCCGCAGGACGTTGCGTTTCACCAGATGTAAAAGTCCCCGTTTGACATAGGCAGGCAAACCCCGGGTCTCCCGCAACAGCCATCCCGTGAATTTGTGGGGTGGATCCCATTGGAGCAGCAGTCTGAGCCAGATTTTCAATCCATCGATACTCAAAGGTCCCAGCTCAATGATCTCACGGAGCGGGATTTCTTCGGCGGCAGGAATCAGCGTATCTGCCACTCCCTCATCGGTAATGATACCCATCACAGGGATGACCGGACTTTTCATCAGCTGCCGGAGAAGATCCCGACTTGCCCTGTCCAGGTGATCAGTATTATCCACAGTTACAAACAGTCCCGGCCCGTTCTCGCCACTCAGACGGTCCGCAATCAATGTCGTGTAATCAGCGGCGGTTTCCGCCCCATTCAATAATTCATCCCACTCTTTATCGGCTGTCGCCATGGTACTGAAAGCATGGGGGCGAAGGTGGGGATTTCCATGGAGGGCCAGAATCGTGAAATTCATCAAAGCTGCCGTATTCGCTGCCTCCTGAAGAATACGGCTTTTTCCTGAACCCTGGGGACCCTGTACCGTGAGTGTTCCCCTGTGCTTCCGGACAATACCAGATAGAAACTCTTTGACCGTGAACTGTGCGGCGTCTCTCTCCACTATACGGGACACTTCCTCGAAAGGCAGCGCCATTTCACGGTGATTGCTATCCATAACCAACTGGTTCCGGCCCCGGAACTTCGCTTCCAGAAGCCGTGAGTCGGCTTTCTCAAACAGGTTCCGGGAATCCGCCGCGTCGGAAGGACATTCCGCCAGTCCGATACTAAGGGTCAGCGAAATGTCCGGTTTCCCCGGAAAAACATGATCGCGAATACTTTCAACGAGCCGTTCTGCGACGGGACCAGCCTCATCCCTGGACGTTTCAAGCATCAGCACGATAAATTCGTCTCCTCCATACCGGAAAACCAGATCTGTGAACCGGAGCTGATTTTTTAGAAATTCAATAAAATCCGCCAGGATTTCATCACCCCGACTGTGACCGAATGCATCGTTGATACTCTTAAAATGATCGATGTCCAGAATCAGGAGGGTTAAAGGAATATTGTAACGGAGTGACCGTTGTATCTCTTCCGGGAACCGATGATGAAACATCCGGCGCGAAAACGAGCCGGTGAGTGTATCCTTCATTTCCCGAAATTCTCTAGCCAATGCACTCTCCTGAAGATCTATCAGCACAGAATAGCACCGAACCTCTTACCGGGCAAATAACAGCATACGGAGGTGAGCTGCGATGTAGAAATAATTCAATCCGGGTTAGTGTCATTTCCACATTTTGGAACACATCTAAACCTTCAAACACCTCCCCCAAATCCCCCTCCATGTGCTTCGCAATAGAAGGGGAGGTTTTTGCGGCATGTCATCGGACGCATTATCGTCGATTATTATTATTGGCTGAAACCAGCCCTCTCCATCGCGTCAGCGCATGGAGGGGGCATACCCGCCGAATCTGTTCAGTAAAGAGTCACAGATCACCATCAGGTGAAGGCGGGTTGGGGGAGGTGTTAGTTCTTTTTCCCGAATGCTTATAGGGGTGAAATTCCTCTTTTCAGAGAAATCTTATTTCACATTTCCTTGTTTCACATATCTTGGTTTGGGGAAAACTTATCGAGGTCCCTTTCTCGTTCCCTGATTACTGCGGTTTGGCGAACTATGCAAATGGCTTGGAGGTGGTCAAATCGGATCCATGCATTTCGGTGATCCGAATACCGACGTGAAAATCGCCTGAGCATCACCGAAGTTTTTCGTCAGAAAAACTTATTGAAAGGGAAGCGGATTTTCACAAGAACTACCGAAGATACACCCGAATATCTGTTGCGCATCACCGGCTGTGATATCGCCGTCACCATTGCAGTCACTAGCACAGGATTCTTCCAACGTGGGAATGAGAATTTCCAGTGCAAAGTTAAACGCAAGCTGGGCATCACCTGCCGTGAATTCACCGTCGAAATTGGGATCACCGTGGTGGATACAGAGCGCTCGCATGGTGATAATCAGGGGTGTACCGGCCTGTTGATTCCGAAGTTCCGCATCGGGGACGGTTTGATCCGGTGGGTCGTAATAAATGGTTCGTGTGTTGATCAGAGTGAAAACATCGCCGGACTGTGTCGGATCGGTATTGGGGATGAACTGGTCGATCCAGAGACCGCCGGCGGCATACTCCCAGGCGTCGCCGGTGCACTGTGTGTATAAGGGAGATATGTCGTCACTGTAATAGGACGTGTATGCGAATGGAACGATATCCGTGATGATGCTATGGGATATGGTCACGGTTCCGGGGGCGCCGGTGATCATCTCCCAGAGGATGGGACCGGCAACAACGGCATCGGGAGTTCCGTCAACGGGTACCCCGCCGGTATTGTTATCATTGAAATAGATCATTCCGGCAGCGGCGGGGCTGTAATCGTAAAAATCCATGATCCCGTTAATGATATGGACCCTCAGGTTCGTCAAAACATCCTGCCGCCGGTCGTAAAAATGGTGCTCCCGCTGGGTCAGAGGACCGGAATTGGCGCCCATGTACGACCGGATACCTCGGATCGGTCCGTCACGGTTGACAAAGAACGCGCCTTCACCTGCACTGAACGTATCTTCGGACCGGGTACAGTTTCCGGGAGCAAACAGATTTTTATGGCGGTCGAGAATGTTCACACCTGTTGCGGATCCGGAATAAACATTCAGTTCATCCCGAATCCACATATCAGAAAAGTGCGTCCTGTAATAAGGGGAAACCGCAGTGGAATTTTCCGGATTGGGACCTGCCATGACATCGTAATCGGGAATGTATGTACCGCCGGTAAAGTCGAATGTATAAGTGACGTAGTCCTGGCCTGCATCACCGGGCAGGGTGCCGTCTGTGGCGAACAGGTAAAGATATCCCACGCTTCCGTCCAATGGGTCGGTCACGGTTAATTCCACTGCAGACTCAGGATACACCTCCAGTGGCAAGCCGGTAAATACCGTTGAAATGTCCCCGGTATCCCGGGCCATAAACACCAACTCATCGTCAGTGTCGAATGCGGGATTTGTGTCACTGCCGGTATAAGTCTCCGGATCTGCATAGGTGATAATGCCGAGACCAATGGGGTCGGCATTGTACACCTGTCCGAAATCCACCCACTTTCTTTCGTCGATCTGGATGGGAATCTGCTCCCACTCCGGGCCATACCGGAATCCCACGATCTGATCCGGTGAAAGACCGGTGAACTCCGGAAGGTCTGCGCCTGTGAGGATAACCGGATCGGCGTCCCGGTGCAGGGCGAGGCCCGGGTATGGTGTCAGACAGATGAGTATCACCGGGATTGCCAGGAAAAGACCCGATTTTGTGGATTGCCGGCGCTGATGGGGATTAAGCCGCCGATGAATCACCTTGAAGTGGACCCTCATACGGATTACAAAGCTGAAATCATGATTTCATCAATGTACACATCATCCTTTTTATCACCGGCGTCACACATGAACCGAACCTGCATATCCGAAGGGAATGTGTAATCCAGATCGCTGATGATTACTGTCCTCTGATAGTACAGATCATTATTGAAGTCAATAATAGTGTCGTAATCCGCCACAGTCTGCCAGATCGAGCCATCAAAGTACTGAACCCAGAAATCCTCATCGGAAGTTTCCATGCTGACAGCGATAAACGAAAAGTCAATTTTGATTTCTGAATAGCCCTGTACGTCGATACCGTTGGTGAGATAAAATGAAGAGGCGATGCCATTATTTTCCTGGATATTGGCTGCTGCATTCCCCTGGGGTGCGTAAGCGCCATCTGTGTACAGGGCGCAGTCCCTCCCACCATCGGTGTAATTGCCCCAACCACTTTCGAAATCATCAAACGTCAGCACGGTCCAGCCGCCGACGGGCGTGTTTGTGGGTGGAACTTCCGTTGGGGTTGATGTCGGAGTGGGCGTATCTTCCGGTGTATTTGTCGGTGTCGGTGTGAATTCCGGTGTATTTGTCGGTGTCGGTGTGAATTCCGGAGTAAACGTGGGTGTATTTGTCGGTGGGGGAGAAGTAGGTGTTGGTGCGACCCCGCCTGAATTCCGGGGATTGGGATCGACAGAAATAAAATCCGCTGCGTTATCATCCGTATCAACACCATCTGTCAGCCGCGTCCAGGCTTTGCCGGTGGCCAGTCGGCCCAGTGGGGAACTCTCGTATAATGTTGATCTTTTCCAACCAACAGTATCAACGACCTGGTCTGAGTCATCCAGTAATTGAGCGTAACTGTTGGCATCGTTATCCGTGATCTCGATATTGGTCAGAATGTCAGCCGTCATGCCGGCGACGGGATCCGTATCAGAAATAAGCAGAAATCCGCCGGCAGGGATAACATCAGATGCTGTAAAGGTATAATCACCCAAATACACATTCAATCTCCAGCCCTCAAGATTTACCGGAGAACTGCCGGAATTATAAAGCTCGACATACTCCCCGGGACTGCTGAACGGGCAGACCTGGTTGACCACCACACCGCCTGATGGCACCGGAGTGGGTGTATTTGTGGGAGGAATCGAGGTCGGTGTGTCCGTGGGGGGTATGGGTGTGTCCGTGGGGGGGACGGGTGTGTTTGTAGGTGTCGATGTTGGTGGAATTAAGGTATTTGTCGGGGTTGGTGTGGGTGTAGATGTTGACGGAATCGGGGTATTTGTCGGGGTTGGCGTAGGTGTAGATGTCGATGGAACCGGAGTATTTGTCGGTGTGGGTGTCGATGTGGGATTTCCGCCGGTTGAACTGTTCCTCGGGTCGGGATCATAGGCGGAAAAATCATCGACATTATTGTCTGTATCCACACCATCAAAATCACGGATCCAGGCTTTACCGGTGGAAAGGGTTCCCAACAATGTTCCTTCATATAATGAAGAGCCGGACCAGCCCACGGTATCCATCACATTTGACGCGTCATCTATCAGTTGGGCAAAACTATTGAGACCGTTATCCGTTATCCCGATACTCGTCACTACATCCGGTGTGACGCCATTGACTGATGCGGTATCTGAAATCAGATAATAGCCACCGGCTGGAATAACATCGTCGGCTGTGAATGTATAATCACCGGAATAGACGTTCAACACGTAACCTCCCAGATTAATGGGAGATGTGCCGGGATTGTACAGTTCCACATACTCACCGGGGGAACTGAACGGGCAGACCTGGTTGATGACGACATCGGTACCGGGTTCCGGCGTGGGGAGGGGTGTGGGATCAATCCCTTCATCGGTAGCATGATTAGTAAGATCAGGATCGGTGATATCATTGCCGCCGCTCCGGGAGATTGTATCCACAGTATAACTTGTGCCGTTGGTCAGGATATAGATATGCCGTTCAGAGGTCATGCAGTAATCCATATTTTCCGGCGCCCAGTCCGGATCGACGGTATCACCCGGCATCAATCGGATGATGCGCTGATCATCGGCTTCAACCACATTCTGGAGTCGTGTGACGGTATCATACCGTGGATGGCCATGGGAATTGCCCCATACGGAGATGATGGCAACTTCAGGCATCAGTGTTTCTAAAAATTCAGTTGACGAAATATTGTAAGTATCGGAGCCGTGATGATCCACCAGCATGACATCAACATTTCGTGACAGATCATATGCAATGACGCCATCAACCGCCAGTTCACCGCTTCCCTCAAGATCACTGCCCAGATAAAGATCAAAACCATTATAGGTAACGAGTACTGAGATGGATTTATTATTTTCCGAGATGGCCGTTGTTACCGTAGCGCCGTCCCGAATATACAGTGCGTTGATATCATCTTCTGCGCCAACCGAAAGAAATTGGAGCACCGCACCGTCACCGAGATCGATATCCGATGAACCGCTGACACTGACTGTCTCCCGCTTTCCGCTCTGAGTCACAAAATCATAATAGTCCGATGGGATGGCACTGTTGTCATCTCTGATTGACCCGCCCCTGTCCATGAAAACACCAAAATTTGGTGCGTATCCTGAGTTGGAATCGCCTCCCATGAGATCATTCAGGTTGTCCAGGCCGCCCACGTGATCGGTATCATAGTGGCCGGCGATGGCATAATCGATATATGTGATGCCCGCACCTTCCATGAGAGTTTTGCAATGGGCTGCCCAGTCGGCGCCTCCACCTTCATCAAAAAGCACTACCGTTCCATTGGGGCTCCGGATCAATGTCCCCGTACCGGCACTCCCATCCGCCCATAAAAACCACATTTCCATATCTGCGGCAAAAGCTGACGGTACAATGAAAACGACTGCACACAAAAATACACACAGAAACCTTTTTGATGTCATGATTGAATCCCCCCGGTTACACATTGAAATGACGCCCATACGATACTCCCTCGTTCCCTGAATTTACATTTTTAGCCAGGAAACACTACCTCAGAACGATGTCATTTCAGTACAGAATCACATATAAGATTCCTGCTTGTCAAATTTTTTTTTAAGGAGACCCCAAACTACCGGATGATTTACCTCAGTCGAAATGGTCTGATTGATGACTTTGCGTTGACCTTCCGCTTCAGTTAAATAGAATGGAAAGATAGTGACATCGGGAGATGTGATTGTTTATGAAGTCGGGGAATATGTAGATTAACCTTTTTCCAGGTAAGGAGAAAGCACATTGAACACAAATACCGGAAAAATCTATACACGGGGGAAATCTTTCCGTGCCCGGGCGGAGGCACGGCAGAGAGATTTTCGGATGAATGTCCTTCATGCCGGGTGGGTGAAATGGGGGCACTGGCTGGACAAGAAAGCCGCTGATGATAATCTCAATTTAGTAATATCGGCCGTCGCCCGGGCTGCACGGCATCGAGATGCTTCAGGGAAAGGCGTGGGTGACCGGACGTTCTATAACATGCTCTCCAGCCAGGCCATGTGTTTCAATATTTTCGGTCCCCTGGCTGAAGACACAGAGCTGGCAGGTCGGGTGCTGAGTTCTTTTATACCTGAATTGATCAAAGTTAATGCCGTTCATATCGAATACACACCTGAACCATCCATATTCCGGGACCAGACCGGCCGTGGCGGTGTGGACTGTGATGTTCTGATTGAAGGAATTTATAGGGATTCCGGTAAAGCCGTCATCGTCATTGAAACAAAATTTGTAGAACCGGAGTTCAGTAGATGTGGGTTCTGTAAACCGGGACGAGCCAAAAAGAACCAGCCCGTCTGTTCAGATGATATTGTCCTGAAACCGCCGTATCAGAATTGCCTGTACGCATCCCGGAAAAATTACGGGTATTGGGAACGCGTTATGGAAACGGGAACCCTTAATCCGAAATCAATACCGGAGACCGGCTGTCCTTTTTCCGGACCCCTGTGGCAACTCTGGGTCAATCACACTCTGGCGGCGGCGGAAGCCCGGGCACGTCATGCGGAACATTATGCTTTCGGTGTTCTGGCCCCGGAACACAACAATGTGCTTCTTCGGAACGGGGAGGTACTGGATCGGTTCCGGGGATATCTGTCGCAGCCCGAAACCCTTTTCTATATTCCCCTGGATAGACTCCTGGATGCGATCCGGGAAAATTCGGGCGGACAGCCCGGCTATGGAATCTGGAGCGCAGGTCTCGACATCCGGTACGGCGGGATATAGTCCCCTGTCTCCAGACCGCGACATACCCGCGCGGGTGACCTGCCGACGAAACGCTTCCTATCCCTCAGGAGAAGTTCCTGAATGGGTAGAAACCATATTGTTGCAGGGGTTGGGTCGCATCAGGAGACCGGGTGGGATCAGGCATCGCAGAATCGACCAATTCAGGATTCTCTCGGAGGGACCGAAGTTTTCTGTATACACCGAAGGTAACCGTATCGGAGCTTATTGCAAAGAAAACTTATTGAAAGGAGAAACGGGTTTGTTGCGTTTGAAGGCCGGTAAATCGGCAAGATGGATGATGTGGTTCCGGGTCCGGCCGGCCAAATGCTTACGAACCCGGATGAGGGCGAAAGCGGATCAAAATCTTTTCCGCTTCTTCCCTCACTCGGTTCCCATGATGCTTACAGAAAACCCGTAAACCCGGGGGGAACCGATCTCTCCCGGGGGGAGAGATTACCTGAAACCTTGCAACCATCGACATTTTTGGGTGTACTTCGACCATCTCAACCTAACGGCCCGTCACAGAAAACCACAAACCATCGCAGAAGAGACCAACTCAGGATTTTCTCAGAGGGAGAAACGGGTTTGTTGCGTTTGGAGGTCGGGAAATGGGCCAAATGGACGGTGTGATTCCGGGTCCGGCCATCCAAATGTTTACAAACCCGGAAGTGGGAGGAAGCGGATAATAGTTGAAAACAATTTATTGCCGCTGACGGCCCTCACTCGCCCTTCGTGAACAAAACTTCACCTGCTGCCGCAATAATGTTGTTCCACGAAGCGCTGCCTCTCCCTCAGGCGAAGTTCCTGAATGGGTAGAAACCATATTGTTGCAGGGGATTGGTCCTATCATGCGACCGGGCTGGATCAGGCATCGCAGAATAATAAAATTCAGGATTTTCTCAGAGGGAGAAACGGGTTTGTCGCGTTTGGAAGCCGGGAAATGGGCCAAATGGACGGTGTGATTCCGGGTCCGGCCTGCCAAATGTTTACAAACCCGGAAGTGGGAGAAAGCGGATCAAAACCTATTCAAAGCCGCTGACGACCTTCACAAGCATTTCTCAGGGTCTCAACACCCATTCAATATCGCTTTTTTCTCCGCGGTTGTTGTAAACGGCAATCCCGAGATGAGTGATCCAGCTTATGAGATCCTGATCAGTGTGAGGACTACTCAGATCAATATATTCCGGTGTTCCATAAATTGTCGGCGGCTGTCCTTTTATGAACACATGTCCATAATAATAAATATTCCCTTGTGCATCATCAAAGATGGAACTGTCACTGTAATGTGTGGGAAGTGTCCAGAAAATCGAATAATAATCCGTCCCACCTATAGTGAAGACATCCGCATCCAGATCGATCACTTCCGGCACATCCGGCTTGATATGCCTGCCCATATCCACCCATCCGGTGTCGGGGACTGCGTTTTCCTGGGTCTGACCCGGTTCCAGATCGAAAGGACCGGCGTTGAAACAGGCAGATCGGGGTGTGGTTGCCGGAATGGGTGTCAATTGGAAATCCGGGGAATGCAGGTGGAAATCAAAATCATCAGGTTTGGTTCCACCCACAAACCCGTGAGGGATATTCCTGTCTATAGTCCAGGAAAATTCACCGAGTCGGAATGTCTGGGCCGCGGGTGTAGGTGTTTTCGTCCATACAGGTCCCGGCGTATAGGTGAACCCCGGGGAGGGAGTCCCGACCGGCGTGGCTGTCCATGCGGACCACGATGGTGTATGGGGAATCATTGTGCCGGTAGGTGTCGGTGTTCCCGGTGTGGATGTCGGCGGAGCCGGTGTAGCAGTGTGGGCGGGTGGAACTTCAGTCGGAAAATTCAGGGGATGGTTGTATAGATTTTCTCTTCCGCTGTTTGAGATATCCCGATACACATTGTTGTAAGCCAGAACCGGCGCGGACCCATAATGGGGATTGGACTGAGCATCCGGTGAATCACTGGTGCAACTCACCAGATGCGGGTACCCCTCCGGCGGCGCCGGGGTGGCTTCCAGAAACGGGCTGGGACCGATATTGTTGTTGATGAGCACCGGAATATTTGAAATGTCCCGCATATTACTGTTTTCCGATACAATACAGACCTGGTACCCGTTATTCCCGAATATCGTGTTGGAATAGATTTTGGGCGACTGGATATCCACTTCAGAAGTACCAGGCACCGGGGTCAACTCCAGAACAGTGAACAGACTGAGCAGGCCACCATCACCATAATGGCCGTCATTATCGAATTCCCGGCCGGTGCCGTTCCAGACGATGAGATTATTGGTGATATAGGCCTGGGATCCGTTCCGAAGGACCACACCGTAAAACCGGTTGCCTTGAATGGTGCAGTTGACGATCTCATCGGGAGTATACGTGTAATCAGTCCAGTTAACATCATCAACCTCCCGGTTCGGGGCGACGTGGACAATCCCAAAAAAATTGCCGTCATGAATATTAGTACCACTTGGAAAATACCAGGATGGATCATCCTCACCCTCAGGAATCCCGCCGATCCGGCAGTTCTCGATGCGATTGCCGCAGACGCCGGCGTTGCCGTCGGTATTGATGAGAATTCCCACCCGGCACAGGGTGACTTCGCAGTTGGATATGGTGCAGTTGCCGGCGTTGATCCGGATTCCGGCATCTGATTTCATGCTGATTTCGTCGGCGGGGTTGGGGCTCGGCACCGGTGTTGCCAAATAATACGGATCCGCGTTCCGGATTTTCAAGTTTGAGATGACTACGCCGTCAGCCGTGATATTGATTACTTCATCTTCTTCACCAGGACCGTTGATATCACAACTTATTACCGGCAGATTGTCTCCGGTACCATCAGAGGTCAGTGTGAGAGCCATATCGATTTCAACATGCTCAATAAAATCGGAGAAATTTTCTTGCCATTTCACCCTGATTGTATCCCCTGGAGAAGCATTATTAAGCGCGTCGGTAATACTGCTATAATCACAGGGATTCTGCTGGTCTTGACATACTTCCAGGACCGTTGCACTCACACAGGTTGCCATTAAAAGAACTGCGATTGAAAATATATATAATTTCATCTTCATTTCCTCCTACAGTTCGATGAAAGCGGATTCGCCGAATTCGCCGTTGCTGGTGTAACCGCAGACCCCGAACCAGAATCCCACGTCCCGGTAATCATCTCCCACAAAGAACTCCTCATCGTCTGTTAATTCCAGACCCTGCAGGATTCCATAGTAGTCTTCCCAGTATACCACATAACCTGTTGCGCCGGACAATGTGTCCCAGGTCAGATCAAAGCCGTCATCCGCCAGATTTTCAGGCGGATCCAGTGCCGGTGCGACATCGGTGAAATGATACCCGATATCCACGAAACTGAAATCCTGAATTTCGTTCATATCCGTCACCCCGGGGAACAAGGTGTGAAACCCCTTGTTGAGACAGGGTGAAGCCGGGTCGTTATTCAGGCGGTATTCCGAACCGGATTCGAAATCCGGATCATCGGAAAAATCCCAGGCGGACAGCAGTTTCATCATGTCGTGCTCAAACAACTCATCATATCCGTACAGGCAGTTACTGAATGAAAGGAGCCGGCACCGGTTATTGTTTACCCGTTTGACCGCCGGTTCACTATTCGTCCCTGAGTGGTACAGAATATTATTGAAGAAACAGGGGCTGTTGACGTACTGCTGGATATCACCGTCTTCCCAGATGCTGACCGCCTGGTAGTTGTCTACAAATGTGTTGTTGTAAATAAATGGCTGCTGTACCGATGGAACATGGTAATTAATCGAGTAACAAGAAAATATCCCGCTCAGCCATTCATCATATATCCCATCGTTTTCAAATCCATTATCCACAAACAGGTTATCGTGAATAATCCCATGGGCGCCTTTGTCGAGGCAAATCCCGCACAGAGCATTGTTTACGAATATATTGTTGTTGACACTGTGCATGGTTTCCAGTTGAACGATGCCGGTAAAATTATTGGAAAATATGCTGTTGCTCACTGAACTGGTGAATTTTCCGGCTGATGAGGCGCAGATCATGACACAGCCCACGCCATTGGCAATGAACTCACAGTTTTCGATCCGGACCGGACCCGTTAATATAATCCCGGGATCCAGCATATGGATTCCATAGGCTTTTCTGGGTGTACTCGGTCCCGTACATGTGACATCAGCGTAATATTCCAGGATCTCTTCAGGCAGTTCCGCCACGGGAGATTCTCCTTCAAGGTAATGTCCGATGATCAGGTTATTGTAATATGCACCGGCGTTGTCTGTTATGACAAAATTTTCGGCGGCTGAAAACGCCTTAAATTCATCAAACCCTGCCGGTGTCTTCAAGTCCATATCAAGAGGTTTCAGCACTATGGGGGTTGGTATCGGCGCGTATCTGTTCCATAATACCGGCCGATTCTCATCTTTATTGACACCGATGATCGAGAGGTTCTGGATATAGCTTCGGATATATAACTTTACATCATATGCATCCCCGGGCCATGTGGACTGTGTCTGGTGTATCTGCACTGTGTCATTGGGTTTTATACGCTGGTTATTGAAAACCCGGTTGGGATCATCCAGGCCGTAATCGTTAGTTTTCTGAATATCCCAGACTTTTCCGGATTCCGCCGGTTTGTATTCCAGGATATCGTCATAAAAATTACCGAATTCATCTTCGCCACCGAACAGGGTAAACCAGTAATAACAACCGGCATGTTTCCACCGGGTAACGGATTCCGTAGTGGAAAGTGGTGTCCAGATCTGATTGATAATATCATACTCCCAGAGATCGTCCAGGGCATCGGCTTCTTCGAAATTGACATCTTCGTTGCCGCCATGAATCAGAAGTCTGTGTTCCCGGATATCCAGGGCCATTGCGTGGAAACATCGGGGGACAGGCGTTCTTGGCGGGGTCATTGTGGGGGTTGGTGTGAAAGCCGGTGTTCCTTGTTCGGGTGTGGGGACCGGGGTGTTTGTGGGGGATGGTGTGAGTGTAGGTGCCGGGGACCAGGTCGCCCACAGGCCATCTTCAAGGTCAAATTCATGTATCACTGTGGATAATCCGCCGTTGGTGTTGATACCTCCATACACCAGGATCCTTGGATTGTCGCCGTAAAACGGATCATACACGGCGGCATGACCAAGTAATCCCACATCCGCCGGAGGGGGCGATGCTTCCGTCCAATTGACCTCATATTCGAACTCAGCAAGCCATGGATTTCCTCCGATCTCGCCTGGAAGTGGGGTCGGAGTTGGTGTCGGAGTAGCGCCTGTGGGTGTATCCGTAGGTGTGGCGGTGACCCGGACAATACTGCCGATGTAAGTCTCCTGCAGCGTTCCCTGACCATCATCACCACCCAATAATAAAAACTCATGACCGTTTTCATCATCGCTGGAATCCGGTAAATACACAAGGACTGCGTCCCGGCGATTATCGGGAACGGAACCGGTCTCTGAAGCTAAGAGCCATTTCCATTGCTGCTGTTTCGTGTATTCCGCCGGATCGTCATTACTTTCCTCCTTAAATGCATATATTCGGAATTCACCCAAAATCCACGTGTCACTAGAAAGTGACTGGGTTTGGCAAGATTCACCACCGAAAGTAACGAAATTTTTAACCATGAAAGTGGTATCATTTTCCCTTTGGAACACGGTCTCCACATTGGCAAACATACTTCCAGCGGCGCCGGCACGCATGGGTGGGATCAACGATCCGCCCACCGGTTCAATTATTTTCCATTCCGTTTCCATTTTATGCAGACGATGATACCAGACGAAACCGTTGTAATCCATGCCGTGACCGTCCGGTGATACGCCTCCGTGTATATACAGACTGTTGTCTTCGTCCTCAGGGTCGAAAAAATATGCCCATACAAACGATTCCCTGACCCCCGGCCGCAGACCTGAATACGGTTTCCCATATAGATCATAGACCTCTTCCGCCTGTATTGTCGGACACATAAAAATACACAGAATCAGAAATGGCATTATTGATCGCAATTCCATAAAAACCTCCTGCAAAATGGTAACGCTTAGTCTCAATAAACCGGATAAAAGCAACATTTTTTACTCTATAAATGGTTGGGGGGGGGGGGGGGGGCGAAATGTCAAGACAATTATTGACAACGGTCGCGCCTGGCTTTTAACCGGGCTCACTGATATCATATAAAATATGAGAACGCGCTTCCAAATGAGATTCTGGATTCCCATAGTTGCGATCCTGGCCGTGGGGGTTTCCACCCCCGGATCCGTCCGATGTGACGATTTTTACGTGGACGCTGTAAGTGGCAACGATGAGACCGGTGACGGATCCCAGTCAAACCCCTGGCGGAAACTGCAATTTGCCATAAACAGCATTGGGGGTACGCCGGAAAATCCCCATACCATTCATTTGGCGCCGGGATTTTATAATGATTCCGGCAGTGGTGACGAGACGCCCATCAGCATGCGAAATCACCTTTGCATCCGGGGATCCTCTCCCTGGCAAGTATATGTTGTTGCGATAAGGATCGGGGGGGGGAATGAAAATATAAACATATCGTCCATTTCTACCCTGGGTATAAAAATCAACGGAATGACCAATAATATCAGTTTTGACCGGCTCCTACTGCGCGGCAGCACCATGTCATCCATCAGTTTATTGAACGATGCTGTTGCAACTATTGCAAATTCTGTGATGTATCATAATGATGTACCCTTAGAATGTATTGGTAATTCATCTCTTGCGGCAGAAAACTGTGTGCTCTGGAATTGCAAGAATCCACCTGTAATCGATGAAGGTTCAACCTTATCAATAACCTATTCTAATCTTGAATACCCATACCCCGGTGAAGGTAATATCACTGTCGATCCGATATTTTCAGACCCGGATCACGGTGATTTCCGGCTGGGTTACGGGTCACCGTGCATCGATGCCGGGAATCCTGACTCGCCGGTGCCACCCGGTGGCGGGGACCGGATCGACATGGGATGCTCCGAGTATCTTTTTGAACCTCAGCCGGTGCTTGTGGCGGTGATTACCACGGAAATCACCGGGAATGAGAACAGCATCCCGGAATATGGTGAGATCCTGGAGACCCGGGTGGAAGTGATGAATACCGGGGAAGCCGCCGAATCCATGACTGCGGAGTTGTTCTGTGACCATCCTGATGTGACCATGCTCATTGATACCGTGTCTTATCCGGATTTGGCGTCCGGTGAGTCCGCCGGACCTGTTGGGGATGGGTTTCAGTGGCAGGTCACCGGTGAATCGGGGTGGTGCGTTCCAGCGGATTTCACCATGACCTGGATGGCTTCCGGCGCACGTGGGATGATTCCTCTGATGTTTAATCTGCATGGACCCGGCCCCCACATTGACCCGGATTCAGGCAGTGATCTGACCGGGACCGGTTCCCCGTCATCGCCCTATAAAACCCTGACCCATGCCCTGAAATCCGTCCGGGGCGGAAGGTGGTCCCCGGTAACGGCCTACGCACATGCCGGGACTTATTCCTCCTCATCCAACGGCGAGATCTACCCGATATTTATTGCGGACTGGGAATCCATCCAGGGGGACGGCCGGGATACTGTTTTTCAGGACAATGAAGATATCTTGGATCACATGATTTATGCCGGTCTCTATTCCTCGATCCGGAATATCAGTGTTCGGACTGAATCATTGGTGAAATACTCATTGATTCGTTGTACTTTTGCCGATTCCACTATGGAAAATTGTTACCTTGAACGTGTCAGACAGGGATCTGTTCAGGTGGATTATGCGATTATGGCTGAAGGATTTGGGTATTTTACTATGAAGAATTGTGCAATTAAAGGATCCGGAATAAATACCAGTGATTTCAGGAACGATGTTCTTATCGAAAATAACGAGATCAGTGGTTACTATAACCTGTGTTCGGGCAGATTTATCAATAACCGAGTGGGTGATCTCAGTCAGGCACACTACAGTTATATCAACGATCCCATGATCATCTTGGGAAATGTGCTGGAGTACGGTGGGACGAGATCGGAACCTGGACGGTATGAGTTTACAGATAATATTATCCTTTTTGCCGGCCGGGGATTTGGTGGTGCAGGGAATAACAAGATTGTCCGAAATATCGCTCTGGATGGTGGATTCACCATGGGTGGTCCCGGTTTCACCACAAGCCATAACATTTCACTGGGACAGAAAATTAAACCGGCGGTATTCATGGGAACGGCATACTTGGAGAATTCCATCGCTGCTTCCCTTAAACCATCACTTCAGCAATATGCATTTTACGGCACTTTACTAGGTGCATTTTCCCTGGACAACTGTATCGGAGCGTTTGGTGCGACCGGCGTATTCTGGGCCGGTGCGGCCTGGTCCAATCATGGTATTTACTACCATAACCGGTGGGGTGAAGGTGAGTGCCACGACGCCTGGTATAACGACCTGGAGGATTGTCCCGCAGCGACCAACATGGATCTGGACCCTGAATTCGTTGGCACAGGCATTATCACCGCTCTGGGGCCGGGTTTTTTGCACGACAGCACCGCCGCCTGGGAACCGGACCGGTATGCGGGATACTATGTCAACCCAGACGCCCCCAATCAGGACACCCAGTTCTATATCACCGGCAACGACGCCGACACCCTCTATGTCATGGGAAACCCCGGTGTGGCGGCGTCCGTGGGGGACCGGTTCTTTTTCCCGGATTTTCATCTCAGACGGATTTCCGATGGGTATGCCTGGGACTCGCCTCTCATCGATGCCGGGAACCCGGACCCCGCATACAACGATCCCGACGGCAGCCGGTGCGACCTGGGTCCATACGGCGGTCCCCTGGCCACAACACCCATGCCGGAAATACCCACCTGGCCGCCCCCGGACACGCCTACGCCCACAGTGACACCCACACCCTCAATGACCCCAACCCCGGTCTGCGATATCACCGGTGTCACCATCGAAATGCCCCGGGAAATGTACTATCCCGGTGACACCTGTTACGTCACCGTCACGGTATGCAACACCACGGGATCACCCCTGCTAAACTATCCCCTGTTCGTGATTCTGGATGTGTACAGCACCTTTTTCTTCGGTCCCGGGTTCACCGGTGAATACGATTCCTATCTGCCGGATCACCCGGTCTTCCCCAGCGACGTCACGTTTGTGCCGGTTCTGGACCCTTTTATCTGGCCTGAAACCGGTACCTCGGCTGCGGCTATCCTGTTCCATGCCGCCCTTACTGATCCGGAAGTATCCTTGATTTTTGGTGATATGGATTCGTTTGAGTTTGGTTGGGCCCAGTGAGCCAGTGATGGTTGTGGGTAGCGCGGGCTTTCCAGCCTGCGGTCTTTGGAATAAACCAATGTAGGGATGGGTCTTGTGCCCATCCTTCCGTGAAGCGCGGTTCAGCCTGGATAGGTGATCCATTGGGGGAAGTGATCAGTAATGGTTGTCCGTAGCGCGGGCTTCCCAGCCTGCGATCTTTGAGGGTCGGTAAATCGGCAAGATGGATGATGTGGTTCCGGGTCCGGCCGGCCAAATGCTTACGAACCCGGATGAGGGCGAAAGCGGATCAAAATCTTTTCCGCTTCTTCCCTCACTCGGTTCCCATGATGCTTACAGAAAACCCGTAAACCCGGGGGGAACCGATCTCTCCCGGGGGGAGAGATTACCTGAAACCTTGCAACCATCGACATTTTTGGGTGTACTTCGACCATCTCAACCTAACGGCCCGCAACAGAAAACCACAAACCATCGCAGAATCGACCAA
>SWBX01000035.1_pt1 | contig 22434 bp, 23 predicted proteins | sample 4693051 | NCBI WGS metagenome assembly SWBX01 (sample SAMN10267272, study PRJNA491770) | bioreactor metagenome | isolation source: DHS bioreactor inoculated with marine | place: Japan: Omine Ridge, Nankai Trough | reverse complement strand
GTCAGTGAAAATAGATGAAACAATGACAGCACTGGTGTTCAACCGCCAGATGGATGACTGGGATCGGTCCAGGGGTTTCAGGAAATTGGAAGTCCCAGCCCCTCACCTGGATGAACATCTGGATCCCGATGATTCAGAAAATGTGATTATAAAAGTGATCTATGCCGGATTTTGTGGATCTGACCGGGGAATCTGGTTTCGTAATTCCTTTAAAGGTGCCATCTTTGATTCATTAAAAAAAGAGAAAAAAGACAGCCGAATCATTGGCCATGAACTCCTGGGTGAAATCGTTCAGGTGGGATCCCGGGCAAGACGACAGTATGGTTACCGGCCCAAAGATATTGTCTCCACAGAATCCCACGTTATTTGCGGGAAATGTTTTCAGTGCCGCCAGGGACAGACCAATGTCTGTGCCGATGATATTATTATTGGAATTTCCCGTGATGGCTGTTTTGCCGAATATATTAAACTGCCTGCCAGCGTTTTGTGGCCCACCAATAAAAATAAAATCTCGTTGAAAGTCGCAGCGGTTCAGGAACCCTTCGGGAATGCGGTCCATTGCTGCACTAAAGTGGATCTCCGTGGTAAAACGGTGGCGATCTTCGGATGTGGAACAATCGGACTGTTTGTCGTCCTGATTGCACGGGCGTTGGGTGCCGGAAAAATTATCGGGATTGAACCGGTAGAGCAACACCGGCAAATGGCTCTTGAACTGGGCGCCGATTCTGTTATTCCTCTGAAAATCAATAAAAAGAAGACCTATGACTGGCAATACGACAGACCGGTTGTGGATGCCGTTTTGGAAGCCACTGACAATATTGGGGCTGACGTCACAATGGAAATGTCCGGTTACAATTCATCTCTTAACAATGCCATAAAATCCACGCGACGGGGTGGCGACGTCATCCTTTTTGGGCTGAAAGCCGGTGAATCCAAAATTCAGGATTTGGATCGCATGATTGTCAACGGAATCTCCATGCACAGTGTGATCGGTCGTGAAATCTTCAAGACCTGGTACATCACCCAAAATCTTCTGGAATCCCAGAGTAACGGTATTCAGGATAAGGTTCTGAATGTAATTCTAAAAGGCGGCCAGGAAACAATCGTTCACATCGATGATTATACTCCGGAAACTTTTGAGGAAAAAATCACTCAATATCCCAAGGTGGTTCTACAGTTTTCCTGATATCCAATTGTTACCGGTTCATCATGGAAATTTAGTGTCTTGGACATCGTGTAAATAGTATATTGACTTACAGAAAGATAATCTTCACAATATAGGAAGAGTGATAATTGTTAAGCAGGGTATAGTCATGAGCAACAATATTGAAGCTGATACCGGGGAAAAGCAGACTAGTTCCGATGTGATGTCATCGTCTGAACAATTGCGTGTCCGTCATGGGAAATTAACGGAACGGTCAGTAATCGAGCTTTTGTTTTCAGGGTACACAACAGGAATGGACGGAACATTAACCTGTTCCCAGAACAGCATCATTAAAACACTCCGCTTCAAATCCGGAAAACTCCTTGATGCACGTTCCAATGATCCTCAAGATTCCTCAGCGTGGATTCTGCATGAGATGGGTCGCCTGGAAGGTGATTTCCAGAATGATTACGAGGAAATCAAAGATAACGACAAAATCAGCACGATGAACCTTCTTTCGCAACAGATCAAAAAAGGTGTGATGCAACCCAGTGAAATCGATGAATTTATGCATCGCCGTGTCCGTCGAATTCTGCATGATCTGATGTCGTGGCGGGAAGGAGAGTATGTCCTGGAACTATCGAAAATCCCCCGTGCTGATCCCCCACTCAAAGTGCATCGATCCATTCCTGAGATGATTCTACGTGAGATCAAGACTGCAGCCGATCCTGTGGGTCTGGAAGAATTAATAGGAAATCCCTCCACCATGGTATTAACAATCACAGACAATCAGGATGTAAAGGCAAATGTCAGACTCACTGCGATAGAGCAGCGTATTTTCAAATCCATCCGAAAATCCCGTGAAATTCGTGAAATCGCAATGTTTGAGGGACTTGGTATTGAACTTACCGTCCGTATTCTCCTGGGACTTGCAGCGGTCAACCTGATCAAAGTGCCATACCGTGAGTTGTTCACATCCCAGAAGTCCGAGGTGGAGACGAAAGTTACTAAGGTGACAACCTCCCACAAATCCCGGGTAGTTGAATCCTCACCCAAGCCGAAACCCGCACCACCGAAACCCAAACCCCCGGTTAAGGAAGTAATCACAACTCTTGACCAGGACCTTCTGGATTCGTTTGAAGTCCAGGGTGCGGCGATCAAAACAGGAAATTATGCTGATGAGAAGGCACGCAAGTACCTGATTGAGAAACTTCAGCTGGGATTTCTATGGAACCCATATATGATTCTCGATGTTGAGACCTACAGCAAATATGAAGATATCGAGAAAGCGTACCGAACGGAAATGGATAAGGTCACCAAATTTGGGGATTTTGTTTCTAAAACCACCCTGGATTACCAGGCATCTTACCTGACACTGCTGGCAGAAGCACGAACCGTCCTTCTGTCTGAAACCCTTCGACGACGATTTGACAGCATTGCGGCAATCATTGATGTTGAGAAGAAATTGAAAACAGCTCGGAAGATCCATAAAAAAAGTCTGGAAGCATTCAAAGACAAGCGGCTTGCCATGGCAATTCTCAACCTTAAATTCGCCATTTTCCTTGACCCCAAATACCGGGAGTATCAATACAAACTCATTTATGTGATGATTCAAAATCGACGGCTCTGGGCTATGGCACGTCTGCTTCAAATGGAGTGTCTGGAAAATTTTGGTACAAACGCAAATATTGTCGCTCTCTCCGGTCTCATTTACCACAAAACCGGTGATCGGGTTAAAGCGCGGGTGGAATATGTCAAAGCCCTGAAAATCGATCCGTCCCAGGATCTGGCTCGTCAGGGATTGGAAATCATCGATAAGACACCATAGTTATGAAAATATTCTTTCTAGGTACATCCAGTGCAACTGTTTCCGCTGATCGTGATAATACAAGCATTCTCGTTAGAAACGGCAACGATTTAATTTTGCTGGATTGTTCGGGAAATCCGGCAGGAAAGCTGTTGAAACTGGGTGAAGATCCCAATGATCTTGATTTGGTCCTTCTGACACATCTGCATATCGATCACTGCTACGGACTGCCTACATTACTTTTTCACATGTTTCTAAACGGGCGGACACAGAGTATCACCATCGGCTGCCCGGAAGAAGAATTTGATAATCTGGATCAGCAATTGCTGTCTCATGGAATCAGTCAGGATGTCCGTACATTCGATCTGATCCGAACTCCGGTACCACCGAAATCAGTCACCGTGTTCGAAAGCGAGGATTCACGAATAACAGCGGTTCCCGGTCAGCACAGCCGACCTAACCGGGCGTATCGCATCGATAATCTTCACACCGGCAAATCAGTGGTCTTCACTGGGGACTCACGGCCGGATGATGGAATTATCGCTCTTTCCAAAAGTGCGGATATACTGATTCATGAATCCACATATCTTGATGTGCATAAGGATCTTGCCGCGGATTACGGACACAGCACAGCCCGTGAAGCCGGTCAGGTTGCAGCTGCTGCAGACGCCGAAACCCTTGTCCTGATACATTTTGAAGTTGAACCCGGATCATCTGCTGATTGCTATCGACACGAAGCCTCAAAAACATTTTCAGGCCGAATTCTCACTCCCGGTGATCTCGATACTATTACGCTCTGATTATTGGATAACATGAAAGGAGTCCCGGATATGGCATCCAGGCTTTTGATCAAAAATCTCGAAAATATATACAGTCCTGATGTCCCAACATTTCCTCCTGATCCCCTGGATATTCTTATAGACGGCACTGATATCGCGGAAATTGGTGGAAACCTTAAATCAGAAGGTGCCCGGATTGTGGACGGCCGGGGATGCGTTGCCATACCGGGTCTTGTAAATACGCACCATCATTTTTATCAAGTTTTAACCCGTGCCATCCCACGTATGCAAAATTCCGAACTGTTTCCCTGGCTCGTGGATCATTACCGGGTATGGGAAGGTATTGATGCTGAATGCGTTTACTGGAGTTCTCTGGCTGCCATGTGTGAACTTATTCTTACGGGCTGTACCACAACCGCCGATCATCATTATCTTTTTCCCGTTCATACATCACCTGAACTCATCGACGCGCAATTCGAAGCCGCAGGTAAAGCCGGACTCCGTTTTCTGGCAACACGCGGATCCATGTCAGTGGGAAAAAATAAAGGCGGACTACCCCCGGATACGGTGATACAGGAAGAAACCACCATTCTGGAAGATTCACTCCGGGTAATTGATAAATATCATGATGCTTCCCCACGTGCCATGCGCCGGATTGCGCTGGCACCATGCTCGCCTTTTTCTGTATCACAGGATCTGATGCGCCAGAGTGCCTGTCTGGCACGGGATAAAAACGTTCGTCTTCACACTCACCTTGCTGAAACACTGGATGAAGAAGAATATTGTCTGAATCAATTTAACTGCCGACCCGTGGAATTCATGGAACAGCTCGACTGGATTGGATCCGATGTCTGGTTTGCTCACTGTGTGCACATGAATCCACGGGAAATAGACCTGTTCGCAACCACCGGCACCGGAGTTGCCCATTGCCCCTCTTCCAACATGAGACTTGGTTCCGGTATTGCGCCAATTCGGGAACTCCTGGCGGCAGGCGCTCCAGTGGGATTGGCCGTGGACGGCTCAGCATCCAACGATTCATCGAATATGATGAGTGAGGTACGGCAGGCGTTGTTTCTTCAGAGAGTGACCAAAGGTGCCCGGGCCATGCAGGTGAATCAGGCGATTGATATCGCTACACAGGGTGGTGCACACATTCTCGGTTTTGAAGAAATGGGGGTTCTGGGAAAAGGCCGGCCCGCAGATATCGCGCTCTTCCGAGTGGATGGTCTGGATTTTGCCGGTGTTCACGATTCAATCGCCGGTCTGCTCCTGACCGGGAACTGTTCCAGAGCGGACTCCGTTATTATCAACGGCAATCTGATTGTGGAAAAAGCACGGTTTCTGAACCTGAGTATCGACGAAATCACGCGTAAAACAAATCAGCTGGCTGCCAATCTGTTAAGGACTGCTGAATCACGAACAGGTATCAATTACCGGATTCAACGCAGCTGATCAGAATCACGATTTCTCTGCAGCAACGTCTTAATAAGCCCAATAAGTGACGCTTCCGGTTTACTGCCGATGACAAGGTGATCCGCTCGAGCTTTCATTTCAACGGCATCGGATCGCGGTTCACTCACCGGGACATCCATATAGATACGCAGATTCGGATCCAGACCCTCCAGATCCCGGTTCTTTTCGAGGAAAATCAGCACCTCTTCCCCAGCGGCATCCTTTAAAACACGAAGCAACTCTGAATCCCTATCCGATGAGTAAAAACCGGATCGGGATGCGCCGGCACGAATGAAGCGCTGGGAATCACCCTCATAATTTTCCCCTGGAATCTCATGTCGACCAGATTTATAAGCATCGGCACCGGGAAACAATTCCAGGAGGTGACAGATGAGTGTGGTCTTTCCGCACCCTTTTCCCGCGCCGCCAATCTGTATGATAACTCCAAGATGTTCCATGAGATTTGACGCTATCAACCGCTTGACAGCGATGCAAGCAAGTCTTTATTCTTTGAAGAAGCTTTTGTCTTACTATAAGGAAAGGAAAAATTATGTCACCCGATTTAAAGAATGAACTGCAGCAGAAAATGAAAAGCCTGGCACCGGATAATAAAATCGTCTGCGCCGTTGCTTTGAAGTTGGCAAGAGATTTAAAAATTACTCCGGCGGAAGTCGGCAATGCAGCCGATGAGTTGAAAATTCGCATTCAGAATTGTCAGTTGGGATGTTTTAAGTAACAATTCATGAAAATCAATAAAGGGTTTAAAGCCTGGAATTCGCCATATTTGTTTCAGGAGATGGAGGATATTATCGCTTCATTCTCCCAGGAGGCTCGCCGGGAGATTATCTCACTGGGCATCGGAGATCCCGATCTGCCAACACCGGCAGGGATACGCAGCGCCATGCAGACTGAACATCGAAATTGCTACCACGGCTACCCTTCGGTTCAGGGAAGACAGGATCTCAGGGAAGCCATTGCGGCATATTACAGATCACGGTTCAATGTGAAGCTGTCTCCAGATGAAATTCTCATCGGATTGGGTGCAAAGACGGATCTGTTTGATCTCTGCACGGTTTTCGCAAATCCCGGAGATTATGCAGCTCTGTTGGATCCCGCTTATCCGGTGTATTGTGATTCCCTGTCCTACCGTGGTCAGAATATTCATTTTCTCCCGGGAACAGATGCCAACGGGTATATGCCTGAACTGGATGTTTCCAAGATGGCCAACGGTGATCTGGCTCTGATTTACATGTGCTACCCCAACAATCCCACAGGCGCTATGGCCACTCCAGATTATCTACAGACAATGATCGGTCATGCCAAGAATCTGGGTGCCATGGTTGTTTTCGATATCGCGTACGCGGATTTCACACCCGGCAACCTGGATTCCCGGGCATTCAGCATTTTCAGTTTACCGGGATCCGAAGCAACCGGCATCGAAATCGGTAGTTTTTCGAAACCTTTTTCCATGACGGGTGATCGCATCAGCTGGGTTGTTATTCGTAACCCGGAAGCCCGGGAATACTGGAAAAGATATCGATCCAACCGGGATTCCGGCGCATCAAACTACGATCAGGCAGGTGCATTGGCAGCACTGACCCGGGATGACGTCAAAGCTCAGGTTCGGGAGAACATGGATATATACGGAAAACGGGTCAAAACGCTCATGGATGGATTGACTGCTCTTGGATGGCCATGTTCCGGCCTGGACAATACGCCTTATGCATGGATTCGCAGCCCTATTCCGGATTCCCGGGAGGTAGCCGGGAGAATATTAAAGGAAGCCCGTGTCATGGTTACTCCCGGTGTCGGCTTCGGTCCCGGTGGTGAAGGGTATATTCGAGCAACCATTTTTCAGCCGGAAAATCGTCTGGCCGAGGCCGTGGAACGAATCGGCGCTATGGATTTCCGGGTCTGAATATTTATGGAAAAGATACTGACACGGTTCAGTCCACCCCCGGAAAATAATGCGGACGGAACAATTGAGCGATTTCCCATCCATGTGATTCTGGAAGATATTCGGAGCTTATATAATGTCGGAGCAATCTTCCGGACTGCTGATGCTGCCAGAATTGCATGTCTTCACCTGGTGGGGATCACGGGAAGACCACCCCGGAAGGAAATTGCCAAAACCGCACTTGGCGCACAGGGAACGGTGCCCTGGGAATATCACCCGACGGCACATTCTGCCATTGAGCAGATGAAAAGTCGCAATATTCAGGTAATCGCCATTGAGCACACCACTGGGAGCGTACCCCTGTGGACGGCTGAGTTTCAATTTCCCGTCTGCTTTGTCCTTGGGTATGAAGTAGAAGGGATTCGACAGAAAACCCTTGATAACTGTGATTTTGCTCTGGAGATTCCCATGTATGGATTCAAGGGTTCACTCAATGTTGCCACTGCCTGTGCCATTGTGATGTATGAGAGTCTGCGCCGGTTAAAATGCAGAGTTTGAGTATTTTTTGCATATTGCGCTTGACACTGTAAAATAACCCGCCTAGACTTTGGCGACTTTTTTTGACTTGGAGGTTAAATAAAAAATGGCTCATCATCAATCAGCAATTAAGCGTATCAGACAGAACAAAGTCCGGAATTTGAGAAACAAATCCAAACGTACCATCGTTCGGAATCACATTAAATCCGTTCGTGAAGCTCTGACTGATAAAGATCTTACCGCCGCTCAGGAAGCTTATACTCAAATGGTGCCAATTCTGGACAAAATGGCGAATCAGAAAATCGTTGCCAAAAATATGGTTTCACGAACGAAATCACGGCTCAATAAGCAAATTTACGCTCTGGTTCAGGAATCGAAATAACTCCCCCCTATCAGAAAATTTTCTTTTTTCCGAAATTCAGGAGGATGTCATGGGAAAGAATACGATTCTATGGACAATTTTACTTTCGGTAGCACTTTTGTTCAGCCTGAGCTGTTCACCGAAAGAACTGCCATCAGCATCCCTCTGGAAAGATGGTGCATGGGTTTTGTATGAACAATCCACCCGGAACACCGAAGGTGAGAAAATTACAGGTTCCCTGAAGGTCTCCTCCGTCGGTAAAGAAATGATCGAAAATACTTTGTATCATTGGATCGAGCTTCGGGAAGACAACCAGAATGGCGTGATAATTACCAAATTGTTGGTATCGGAAGCATCGGCTTATGATCCCCGGAAATCATTTGTTTTCTGGGATCAGGTCAAGCGAATCATCATTCAGGAAAACTCTCAAACTCCTGAGGAAATCCCGGAACAGCACTTGAAGCGGTTTATTCCCAATTTTGTTGAGAGCAGCAAATCGAAGCGGTTCGGCAATGTGGCGGATCAGTCCCCGGAACAGTTTAAAGAAATCCCGGATGTACAACTCACTATAAACAAACAGAAAGTCACAGCCAAAGGGTATGAACTCGCCCGAAATTATACGTCTTCAGTGAATCTTGGTTTCCTCAATCTGGAAGATACCACTGAAAGCAGTACAGCCTATTATCTGAACCCGGATATTCCCTTCGGCGGTCTGGCAAAAGTTGATCACGCCAGCACCACTTCTTCCATTAACAAAATGAAGCAGGACGAAGAACCGAAACCACCCAATCGCTTTAACAATTCCCTGATCTGTACAGCATTTGGCCACTCAGGTGCCACCAGCCAGATCATTGGCGATCCTGTTGAAAGACAGGTTCTCCCGTTCCCTTTCCTGAAAAACAGCGGGAAATAATCTGAATTTAGAATCCTTGTCCGGGTGTGTCGGTTTCTGACAAAACTGTCTGGACACTAGTGTAAGCCTGTTTGCTCTGATAAAATCATACCTATGAAAGTGCTGCGGACACTGGATGAGTACATCCATTATTTAAGATTTGAACGGCTGTCATCCGTGAATACCATTGATGCATATCTTCGAGATATTAATGAATTTTTACGAGAACAGTCCAGGATTACCCACCCCGGAGACATCACTCCGGAGAGGGTCCATGACTTCATGTCAATCCTGCAGAAACGGGGGATCAAGCCCCGAACCATGGCACGAAAACTCTCAGCTGTTCGTTCATTCTGTCGATTTCTAGTTCATGAGAATCACTTGGAAGCCGATCCAACAGATGAGATATCCATCCATGCGCCCTATCCACGTCTGCCGAAACTATTGAGTGTATCCTGGGTGGACAGACTTCTGAAAGTACCGGACACATCTACACCACGAGGTTTGCGAGATCGGGCAATCCTTGAAACACTCTATGCCACAGGAATGCGTGTCTCGGAATTGATCAATCTTGAAATTCAGCATATTCATCTGGATCATGGATTTGTCCGGTGTTTTGGAAAGGGAAACCGGGAACGCCTCATTCCTATTGGAAAATCCGCCATCCGCTGGATTGAAAGATACGTTTCTGACGGCAGGCCGGCACAGATCAAAAATCCACCGGGACCGGAACATCTCTTTCTGAACCGGTTTGGAAGTCGTTTGTCCCGAGTCTCCATATGGGGCATCGTAAAAAAATGCGCGGTCCAGGCCGGCGCGCCCCGGAATATCTCTCCCCATGTCCTTCGTCACAGCTTCGCCACTCACCTTGTTGCTAATGGGGCAGATCTCAGGGCGGTTCAGGAGATGCTGGGACACGTTTCAATCACAACAACGGAAATCTATACTCACGTGACCCGGGAACGATTGAAATCCATTGTCAAAAAGCACCATCCCCGATCAAAACCCCGGAAATAGCAGTAATAACAGATTATTGATCTGGCAGTAGTTTCGAGTCAGCAAAGGATTGTCACAACGAAAATCGAGGATTAACCCAATAATTGCAAGGCAGTGCGATATTAGCTGCGTGTGTCGATTTATGACATTACAAAGTTGACTTGACACCAGCAATCCATGCTAATGTCACCGTGGAAGGAGATCATTGTGGAGATTGGTATCTTATCATTTATTATTGTCATCGTATCACTGACGGTTCACGAGTATGCACATGCTGCAGCAGCCTTTCGACTGGGAGATCCCACAGCCAGGGATCTGGGTCGGATGACCCTGAATCCCATTGCTCATATTGATCTCATCGGGACGATTATATTGCCTTTGTTTATGGCGCTGACAGGACTGGCTGCGTTTGGGTGGGCTAAACCGGTGCCTATCAATCTGCAAAATGTTCAGAACGTTCGCAGGGATCATGGTATCATTTCCGCTGCCGGTCCCTTTGCAAACCTTCTCATGGCTATCGCCGCCGCCCTGATGATACGCATAATCAACAGCACAGTGCACGGCTTCTTCAATACATCTCAGGGTCAGTTTGTCCTATTAATTCTTGGGCTTATGATTTTTATCAATTCTCTACTCATGCTGTTCAACCTGCTGCCGCTGCCACCTCTTGACGGTGCGGCGGTTCTGGCTTATTTCCTCTCGTCTCAAGCGGCATTTAAACTTCATCAGATTCAACGCTATGGGTTCATCATCCTGCTGGTGCTGATCTGGACCAATATTTTGTACGTATTTTATCTGCGCCCTGTGATGACCGTAATGAACTATGGATTTAACTTTATAGCCGGCGTAAATATTGAACAGGTGCTGCGAGTATTCTTTTGAAAGACGAAACGATTCGTGTCTCTCTGGATCTTTTCGAAGGTCCGCTTGACCTTCTGCTGCACTTGATTCAGGAACAGCATATCGAGATTGCAGCTATTCCCATTGCCAGCATAACGGCGCAGTATCTTGAAGCTGTTGAGATCATGCAGGAAATGAACCTGGATATCGCCGGGGAATATCTGGTCATGGCTGCCAGCCTCATCCTGATTAAATCAAGATGGCTGCTGCCGCCGTCAGGGGATTCTGCCGATGAGATGGAGAACGGTCAAGATCCCCGGGAAGAATTGATTGAACGTCTCAAACATTACCAGCTGTTCCGTGAGGCCGGGCAATTTCTGGGTGATCTGAACGAGGAACAACGGGATAAATATCGACGTATACCCCGCGAAGGTGAACAGGAAACACAGAAGGATTGGGTCGTCAATGCAACGGTCGTGGATCTCCTAAGGGCACTGCAGGAGGTATTTGATCGAATCGCAGATGATCCGGTACATATCGTCTCCCCGAACCCCATCTCGGTGAGAGAAAAAATGACGGATCTCATGAAACTGCTTGAATCGGAAGGATCCGTTCTGATCAGCAGACTGTTCAAGACTTGCTCCTCCAAACAGGAAGCCATCGCAATGTTTCTTGCCGTTCTGGAACTTACACGTATGCAGGTTATTCAAGCCAGACAACGAAAACTGTACGGCGATATTCGTGTCGCTATTTTACCAAACAGAAGCTAACACCAAGTCTACTTGCTGCTGACAGAAACCAGCATACCCAAAAAATCATGCCTTTTTCTGGATGTGAGCTTTATTTCATTTTTTTCCTGTAACTCATGAAAAATGCAGGCCGGGCTTTTTGAGGCCATTTTTCATGGGATGATTCCTGACCGAAAATCAGGGTTTGTTCTGGATGTGAGCTTTATTTCATTTTTTTCCTGTAACTCATGAAAAATGCAGGCCCGCCCGGTAACTCCACAATGTCTGACTCAGTTTTTTCAGTTTGTGCATGTTCATTGCTTAATCTGATTCCAGACCGGGCTTTTTGAGGCCATTTTTCATGGGATGATTCCTGACCGAAAATCAGGGTTTGTTCTGGATGTGAGCTTTATTTCATTTTTTTCCTGTAACTCATGAAAAATGCAGGCTAGAATAACAATCGATATGGATGACCAGAAATTTTTTCAGTTGTGTGAAGCACTCCTGTTTGTTTCCCCGGACCCGGTAAAGGCTGAAGATATTCAACGCTGTCTGGGTAAAGATACGGTTGAGAATATCCAGGAGATGCTTCAGGAATTCAAAATTGTCATGAATTCCCGGCAGAGTGCGCTGGAAGTTGTATCTGTCGCCGGCGGGTATCAACTGGTGACCCGATCTTCGTTCACACCATATATCCGTCGAATGAATACCATTCAGGCACAGGCGAGGCTTTCCCGGGCAGCTCTTGAGACACTGGCCATAATAACATACCGTCAGCCTGTCACTATTCCCGAGATCGAACATATACGGGGAGTAGATTGCAGTGGAGTGGTAAAGAACCTTTTGGATAAAGACCTGGTCACGATTCTTGGTAAACGAAAAGTACCCGGTAATCCCCTTCTTTACGGAACCACAACAAAATTTCTTATTGACTTCGGCCTTGCAGATCTCCAATCTCTTCCAGAAATCGAGGCGTTCCGCAAAGTCCTGTCTCGATCAGAAGAAGCCGGGCCGGAACTCCCTTTTCAGAAAAATGGGGAATCGGTGATTCAGAATAATAACACGCCTGAAAACGGTGAAGGAGAATAGCTGCCATGCTGGATAAAGAAATGCTTCTGGTAAGATACCTGTCATCATCAGGGATTGGATCCCGGCGGTATTGTGATCGATTGATTCAGGAAAAACACGTAACAGTAAACAGCGAAATTGCTGTTGTGGGACAAAGGGTCACCCCCGGAAAAGATCGTATTTTAGTGGATGACGTTCCAGTAGAGGCCGCACCGGAGAGCATTTATATTCTCCTGAATAAACCCCGGGGTTACCTTGTCAGTGATCGGGATCCGGAGGGCCGACCACTGGCCAAGAATCTGCTGCCTGATTTCGGAATGCGACTCTTTCCCGTGGGGCGGTTGGATTTCCAGACGGAAGGTGCACTCCTGATGACCAATGACGGGATCTGGGCAAACAAAATATCTCACCCCAGGAACCAAATCCTGAAAAAATACTTGGCCAAAGTAAGGAATCTCCCAACATTAGCCGCACTGAAACGCTGGGAAAAAGGTTTCACGGATCAAGGTCAGTTTCTGAAAGCACATTCAGCCAGAATCTATTCCCGAACGAAAAAAAATGCCTGGATTGAGGTTCAACTTTCCGGTGGCGTCAATCGCCAGGTACGTCGGATGGGAACAAAAACCGGACATCCCGTGGTGAAACTCATTCGCACTTCCATCGGTCCGGTAGAACTGGGAGAGCTTTCCCCGGGGAAATTCCGATATCTTACTCCCACAGAAATCCGGGGTTTAATGAAACCGACAACATCACCATCTCCGCGGCAGATCAAAAAATCAAAAAGGAACCGCGGATTTCGACAGAGATGATTTGGTGAGGATCGCAATGAAAAAGAAAAAACATTTTCGTATTGGAGAAGTCAGTCAGTTACTGGATATCCCGGCCTATGTCCTACGGTACTGGGAATCAGAGTTCCCTCAATTGAAACCAATAAAAACGAACACCGGACAACGGCTTTTTACACAAGACGATATAGATTTAGTCAAAATAATCATACATTTACGGTACAATGAAAAACTCACACTTCCCGGAACAAAAACAAAGCTTAAAGAAATTTTGAACCCGAAATCCGGTGTGGAAATGAACAAACAGATGATGGACTCCCTGGCTGAGATAAAAAACTGTTTACAAGAGATTCTGTCTGATCTACGATAGGTGACCGTTACACGTCGGGGCGTAGCGCAGTCTGGTAGCGCACTTGCATGGGGTGCAAGTGGTCGGAGGTTCGAATCCTCTCGCCCCGACCATTTTTTTTTAAAATAAAATGCCAACCAAAAAATATACTGAAACATTGAAAACAACACTCGCCCGGGAAGCAATGATCACTCAATTTGTTGACTCCGGAATTCTCACCAATGAAAACATCATTGAGGCGTTCCGCTCGGTCCCTCGCCATCTTTTTGTGGATGATGTTTTTCATGATCTGGCTTATCGGGACCAAGCGCTTCCCATCGGTTGTAATCAAACGATTTCTCAACCATCCACGGTAGCACGCATGACTGAACTTCTTGCGGCGGAACCCCATCATCGGGTTCTGGAAATCGGCGGCGGTTCCGGTTTCCAAACGGCTATCCTTGCATCTCTGGGATGTAAAATTTATTCAGTGGAATGGCATGAATCACTGATGAAAAAAGCCCGAACACTCCTGCAGGAACTGGGCTATTATACCGTTCGTATCGAATCCGGGGACGGCTCTCAGGGATGGCCCGATGCTGCACCCTTTGACCGTATCATTGTGACGGCCGGAGCACCGGTCCTCATCGAGACTCTCTGTTCTCAACTCTCCAGTGAGGGACGGATGGTGATCCCGGTGGGAGACCGGAATACGCAAAAATTGACGATTGTCCTGCGAGAGGGTGATCATTTTAGAGTTGAAAAGATGGAAACAGTTGAATTTGTTGACTTGGTGGGAAAAAACGGTTGGTAGATTTAATGGAGCATTCAGCGGGGGTTATATGTCCAAAGATATGAATCATCGGAAAGCAACAATCAGCGGCATGGGATTAATCCTGTTTAAAGGTGGCCTCATTGGTATCGCCAATATCATTCCGGGAGTCAGTGGTGGAACATTTGCCCTGATACTTGGGATATACGAGCGATTATTACGGGCATTGCACGCTATTGATGTTTCCGTGATCAAGGATACCGCCGCACTACTGACATCAGGTTTCAGCAGGAAATCACGTGAAAAATTCATGAAGCAATTGATTCGGCTTGATTTCTTGTTCCTGGCCAGTCTGGGTGTGGGGGCTGTCACGGCCATCATGGCATGCACTTTTCTAATTGAATGGATGCTGAAAGACTATCCCTCGATCACTCTGGCCTTCTTCATCGGGCTGATTATACCTTCTATAGCCGTTCCCTGGCGCATGATGGGAAGCAACCGATCCATGACCACAATGCTCTGGATGATTCCCGGCATCACGTTAACCGTTGCCATATCATTTGCGTTTCAACATATACCCTCGAGTAATGATAATCTGGTGTGGTGTTTCATCACTGGCATGATTGCTATCTCCGCCATGATTCTGCCTGGAATCAGTGGATCTTTTGTCCTTCTTGTGATGGGACAATATGAAAATGTACTGGGAAAAATTAAAGCAGTCCAGATCGGACTTGCATCCGGTTCTATCGAAATGGCTGCATGGATCTGGCTGGCGGTTTTCGCTGTTGGCTGTGTCGCTGGACTTCTGGTCTTCGCACGATTACTCGGTTTCCTTCTCAAGCGATACCGATCCATCACACTCGTGTTTCTCATCGGACTGATCATCGGATCATTCTGGGTACTCTGGCCTTTCAAAGATTATGATTACCGTATGGACCTGCCTGAAACAATGAGCGCGGAAACCCGAGCCCGGGTTGAGGAAAAGACCAAAATCCGTGTCGCCACAGCACCGAACACCTGGCCTGATGACACATCCGATGTGCTGTTCTGCCTGTTGTCCATGGGGATCGGACTGGCTGGAGCCATAGGATTGAATGCCATGGGAGGCGATGAAGAATCTGATGAGTTTTAGCTTGCACAATGCAGTGTTTTCCGTTATGTTTTGCAAGCCTTCTGTCAACCGGAAGGCGTTATACGGGGCGTAGCGCAGCCTGGTAGCGCGCCTGCTTCGGGAGCAGGAGGTCGGAGGTTCAAATCCTCTCGCCCCGATTTTTCTTGAAAAATCGATAGCAACACCTCGAACCTCTGGTGGCTTTAGCTGTACTTTTCACTTGGAGGCGTCATGAGTTTTGAAGGTAAATCCGGGTTATTGACAATATCCGAACTTCTGGGATTAGCCATTTCCGGGCAACGTTGTGATTCTCTTGTCGTCCGAGTGCCTGATAATGAATATCACCTGAAATGTGAAGACGGCACCATCATCGGTATCAGCTCAAACAACGATTTATTCTCCCTCAAAGATATTCTGCAATCCCGGGATTATCTTACAGAAAATGTTCTGGAAAAAATTCCCAAATCAACAATCTCTGACAAGGGATTTGAACAGGCTCTTGTTGAATCGAAAGTGATATCGGCAGATAAAATCCAACTGGCCAGATACCACCTTGCTGAACTGATATTTTTTGATTTGCTGAGTCATGAAAACGGAAGTTTTGAATTTCTCGAATCAATCGATACTTCATTAATTTTGTTTGATATTGCGTTTCGGGACTGGATGAATCTCTGTTTGCCGGATGTGAATTATCTGAAAGGATTTCGAGGATTTTATCCAGATTTTGATACCCGATTGTATTGGATTTCCCCCACAAAATTTGACGATCTGCTGCCCCAGTTTACTCTACCGGACATCAAAATTTTATCCCGATATCAACCCCAGTTTACGGTGCGCAGTTATTGGTATGCAGTATCGGATTCACAAAAATCCGTAACTGATTCCCTCCGAAAACTGGCTGAAATGGATATCTACAGAGTCGAAGCGCCCCTGGGGAAAATACCGAATTCCCGGCCATTCATGCGAGCACTTCTTGGGCAAGTCATCGAAAAACTTGAATCCGTAAATGCACTAATCGGAATCGATGGTGAGATTGTCCGAATTCTGCAGGGATTTACCGGAACCCTTGGTGCCGAATATTCGATGAACGACGAGAATGTGCCTTCCCTGGATGATGTCTCCCTGGATGATCTGACATCCATCACCTCCTCTATTGAAGATTTGCTGGATATGAACGGTTTATCCGATCTGAATCTTGATCCAGGGGAGGAGAAACCGGAATCAATCCCCGAGCAGCATGTTGATGTTGATCCGCCAAAACCCGAAACCGTTAAACCGACGAAACAAAAAAAGAAGGCAAAGGCCAAACCAAAACCGGCTTCGACTCCTGAGCCGGAATCAGAGGAAGATGATTCTATCGAGATGGAAACCCTGGAGGAGAAGGTTGCTGCCAAAGTAAAACTTCGGAACTTTATTTCCAACGTCACCATGGCGCACAACCGTTTGACCCTGAGAAATATCTCATATTTTGAAATGCTTAATATTACACCCAACGCGGACAGAAAAACCATTCACAAGGCCTTCGTTAAATCCATTAAGTCCATCAATCCTAAGGGTATTCGAGTGCCGAAACGAGATGAGGATATTCTTGAAAAGGCGGTAATTGTTCGGGATAAACTGAAAGAGGCATACGACAAATTAATCGATACCAAAACAAGACGTATTTACATGTCCCGTCTTCGGGAATCCCGTGAGGAGAGAGAGAGAAAAAAATCAAAGGCCATGTATCTTTTCAATGACGGTATGGCGGAATTCAGAGCCGGCAACTACGATGCTGCCCGGAAAATTTTTAAACAAGCCATTGAATACGACCCTAATAGTCCTGTTTACTATTCCATGCTGGAAAGCATTCACAAAGAAGAACGCTTATCCGATGCCAGCAAATTTTTTCAGGCAGGTATCTTGGCCTATAAACAAAAAAATGATTTTGATCGTGCCGTAAAACTGATTCGAAAAGCAATCTCCCTGATGCCAGGTCAGACATCATTTCATGTCAGGCTGGCGGAGATTCAAGCTACTCGAGCAGAGGCACGACGGGATGCCATCAAGAATTATGAAATTGCTATCGACCTGGATCCCGGAAACCTTGAAATAAAGATGATCCTGGCAGCATTCCTGAAACAATGCGGTTTAAAACAGGATGCCGCAAACCGGTATGGTGATATATTGCGCTGGAATCCCAGTAACAACAAGGCTCGGCAGGAATTACTTGCGCTTGTAAAAGAAGGTATCAAACCTCAGAAATTGAAAGATAAAAAAGAAGTTCCCGAGGATCTTGACGACGATGATGATGATGATGAGATCTAGTTTCCGGGATCGCCCACTTATCGGTGTTATAGGTGCCGGCAGATGCAATCAGGAGATCGCGGAGATGGCAGGCCGGGTTGGTGAAGGCATTGCCAGAAGTAATGGTATTCTGGTCTGTGGCGGTCTTGGCGGAGTCATGACAGCCGCTGCGAGAGGTGCTTTCGATGCAGGGGGACTCACCCTGGGAATTCTTCCGGGAATATCCGGAGATGATGCTAACGAATATATATCTATTGCCATTCCCACCGGGATGGATCATGCCCGAAATGTGATTATCGCTCGGGCCAGTCATGGATTAATCGCCATTTCCGGCGGATACGGCACCCTGTCTGAAATCGGACTGGCCCTCAAAATGGGAAAACCGGTGGTGGGACTCAACAGTTGGGACCTCAAACAACATCTGCATCACGTTTCAACCCCTGAAGATGCCGTAAAGGAAATTTTCAATTTATGCCGGAATCCAATAAATTAAACACATTGACCTGGCTGGTGTCCGGACGTGTCCAGGGGGTTGGATTCCGTTTTTTCACCCAGAAAGCTGCCAGAAAATTGGGATTAACCGGAACGGTTCGGAATTTGCCTGACGGTCGCGTTGAAGTAGTTGCCCAAGGCACATCGAATCCTTTATCATCACTCTACTCGGCGATTCACGAAGGACCCGGGTTTGCACGTGTCACCGAAATTACAGAAATCGAGACTGCAGACCCTGACAGAGAATTTCGCGAATTCAAAGTGACTTTTTAAATTATCTCGGAGGTATTATGATCGATCTTGAAAAACACATCAGGAACATTCCCGATTTCCCAAAACCGGGGATTCAATTTAAGGATATCACACCACTTCTGGCATCACCTGCGGCATTGGATGAAGCCATCAAGCGTATGGCTGAGCCTTTTAAAAATAAAGGAATCACCAAGGTCGTGGGCGTTGAAGCCAGAGGTTTTCTTTTTGCACCATCAATTGGGTTTATTCTCGACGCCGGCGTCATCCCTGTGCGTAAACCAGGCAAACTTCCCTACAAAAGTGTCAGCCACACATATGAACTGGAATACGGAACAGATACAATCGAAATCCACGAAGATGCCGTTATACCCGGGGAACATGTCCTTATCGTTGACGATCTCCTGGCAACCGGCGGAACAGTTCGCGCCGCCTGTAACCTGATTGAAAGTATCGGTGGAATTGTGGACGGCGTCGCATTTCTCATCGAACTCGGTTTCCTTAATGGACGGGAAAAACTGACGTCATACCCCATCAATTCCGTTCTTATTTATTGATGGGATCTTAGTTATTCGCGCCCGTAGCTCAGGGGATAGAGCACCGGATTCCTAATCCGGGTGTCGCAGGTTCAATTCCTGCCGGGCGTATCGAAAAGAACCAGTCGCCAGATACCTGCCGGCTGGTTCTTTTTTTACCACCATTTCAAGAGTTCAATCCTTGATTTTTCAACGCTGGTGGATTAACATATCGGGCTGTATCGCTTGAAGTAGGCTGAGTCAGGAGTGAGTACACTCTTGCAGCAAACTGAAGACATCAATTAGAGAATCATATTTCGGAGGCATCATGGCGAAGGAATTACAGAGGAAGGGATCAGATTCAAGAGTTCCAATTGAGGGTGGAGAAGGATTGGCGGGATTTTTTACCCGGTACAAAGACGCTTTGGGATATCTTGGAGTAGCCGTAGTTATCATCATTGCAGTGGGATCACTTGTGACGATCAATAACCGAACAAAAGAGCGTGAAGCGTCCATCAAATTTCAGAGTGCTGTCACCCTGTTTAATAAGGATCAGGCTGTTCAGCCTCCCGGACAGGAAGGTGATGAGATCATATCAGAGAATACTGATACATCTTCTGGAACGATGCTGAAACTCAACGAAATCATTGATAACTATCCCGGAACAAATTCCGGAAAAAATGCCCAATATCTTAAAGCTGCCTCATATTTGAATGAGGGAGAGAACGATCTGGCCATTTCTGAATTCAGCACGTTCATCATGGAAAATCCCGAACATGCCCTGACGCCATCATGTCTTCTGGGTAAAGCCACAGCTGAGTTCAATAGCAATGCCACTGAAAACTCGTTGCAAACACTCCTGAAGATTCAAAAGGAGTATCCGCAGTTTATCCTGAAAGATGTTTTGGATTATGAAATTGCGAAACGTTACTTGAAGCTGGAAAACTGGGAAAAAGCCCGAACCGGATTCCAGACACTCATTGATAACTATCCTGATTCTCCTTGGAAAAACCTGAGTCAAACACAGCTTGATCAGTTGGAAACAAAACATCCATCACCGGATCAAGATACCGAGGAAGTATCGTAAGTGACAGCATCCGCCTTTCACATTTTTTTAACCGGGTTCAATATCTCAGAGGAGGCAACCAATGGCAGTTAAGCTTCTCCTGGCTGACGAAAGTTTCACTGTCCGGAAAGTCGTTCAAATTATTTACAGGACAACAGATACCAAGGTTTCTGTTGTGAGTAATCCGGAAGAGTTGTTTTCTGTTTTCAAGAGCCTGGAACCTGACATCATCCTGCTGTCCGCAACTTTCCCGGAAATCAATGTGAAACGGGATATTAAAACATTTATACGATCGGATAATCTGCCGGTTCCCGTGATTTTATTAGCAGAAAGAAGCAGTTCAATTACTGCCAAGAAGAGCAAACAACTTGGTGCTAATGGATTTCTGTTCAAACCACTTGATAACCGGGACCTCAAAAAAACCGTTGATGAACTCCTCAGCGAGGAGGATGAGGCCCCGGCGGTTGAAGCGGAAACGACTATTTCGCCTGCTGTAAGAGATGCCGAGGAAGAAAAAATCAGTGCAGTGGCAGAACCGTCCACAGCTACACCTGTTGAAGCCGCAGTGGTCCCACCAGTCCCGATAATGACCACAGCTGCCCCGGAGCAACGTACCAGAGTTCTCATGGAAATCATGGAGAGCTTTCTTAATGAGAATGTCGTTCTCATAACAGATTCACTGGCCAAACAACTCGCCCCCAAAATTGCCCCGGAAGTAGCCGGAAAAATTATGGAAGGCATCGATTTTACCAATCTACCCTATAAAGTGGCTACGATTATTGATTCCGTCATACAGGATCTTGTTCCACAACTGGCGGAAGAACTCATTTCTCGGGAAATTGACAATATCAAGGAAGAAGCTGCTCGTATTCTGGCAACGGAAGATGGTGAGTAAGACAGTATCCCTCCATTCTCACGTTTATTCCCGCCATGAAAAATTTGCACGCCTTTATCAGAGATAAGGATTGAACTATGTCATCAGGATATCAACCGGAACAGGCTGAAAACAAATGGTATGATTACTGGGTAAAAAATAAGTATTTTCAACCGGATAGTTCACTGGATGAAAAATACACCATCATGATTCCCCCGCCCAATGTGACCGGTATTCTTCATATCGGTCATGTGCTCAACAACACCCTCCAGGATATTCTAATCCGGTACAAACGGATTCAGGGGTTTCAAACACTCTGGGTTCCGGGAACCGATCATGCCGGTATCGCCACTCAGAATAAGGTCGAGCAGACTCTCCGGGAAAAAAATCTTTCGAAAGAAGATCTTGGACGAGACAAATTCGTCGAAAAAGTCTGGGATTGGAAAGATAAACACGGCGGTATCATCATCCAGCAGTTAAAACGACTCGGATGTTCCTGTGACTGGGATCGGGAGCGGTTTACAATGGACCCCGGTCTCTCACGAGCTGTTAAGGAAGCATTCTGCCGGCTTTTCGACCGGGGTTTGATTTACAAAGGTAACTATATTGTTAACCAGTGTCCGCGTTGTGTCACGGCGCTGTCTGATGAGGAGGTTGAACACCGACCCTCACAGGGAAAACTCTGGTATATCCGGTACCCTGATTCTGATGGCGGAGATGGTGTCGTTGTTGCTACCACCCGGCCTGAAACAATGCTGGGCGATGTTGCTGTTGCGGTTCATCCCGATGATGACCGGACGGGACATCTCATCGGGAAAACCGTGATGCTGCCACTTCAAAACCGGTCAATCCCTGTAATTGCCGATGATATGGTGGATCGTGAGTTCGGCACGGGTGCCGTGAAAATCACGCCGGCCCACGATGCCAACGATTTTGAGGTGGGGCAGCGACATAATCTGGACCCGATTCTGGTCATTGACCAGCAGGGTAAAATGCTTCCCGCTGCTGGTGACGCTTATGACGGACTGGATCGGTTTGATTGCCGGAAACAGGTTGTAAGCGATCTTGATGCTTTGGGATTGCTGGTTAAGATTGAAGATTATCAGAATGCTGTGGGGTACTGCTATCGATGTAATGCTGTTGTAGAACCCTATCTGTCAAAACAATGGTATGTCCGGATGAAACCACTGGCTGAACCCGCACTTCAGGTTGTAAAAGATGGGAAAATTACATTTTACCCCGATCGCTGGACAAAGGTCTATCTAAACTGGCTGGAGAATATTCGGGACTGGTGCATTAGCCGCCAGCTCTGGTGGGGTCACCGGATTCCCGTTTGGACATGCCTCAAGTGCGGACATTACCAGGCTTACCTGGAAAAACCAGAATCCTGTCCAGAATGTCAGAGTACTACCCTGGAGCAGGATCCTGATGTGCTTGATACCTGGTTTTCAAGCT